>Ga0302309_10000750_pt1 | contig 34261 bp, 27 predicted proteins | sample III_Palsa_N1_1_FD_200453 | JGI IMG/M metagenome (GOLD analysis project Ga0302309, IMG submission 200453) | Peat permafrost microbial communities from Stordalen Mire near Abisko, Sweden - III_Palsa_N1_1 | ecosystem: Environmental > Terrestrial > Soil > Palsa > Peat permafrost | place: Sweden... | reverse complement strand
TGAAAGGATGCTGAAAGGCTTTGCGCCCCATGATCAGCCCCATTCCGCCGGCCCTTTTGTTCACAATAGCGGTATATACGGAGTCCGCCATGTCGGAGGCCCCCTTGCTTTCGCCTCCGGAATTAATTAATCCTACCCGTCCGCTGTAGCAATTGAGCACCTGGTAACGGCAGAGGTCGATGGGGTGGTCGGTGGTGAGCTTTTCATAGACCAGGGGGGATGTCTTGCCGAACTTTAAAGCCAGGTAGCCTCCATTATTAGTGGGCAGCTTCTGTTTAATGATGTCTGCCTGTATGGTAACACCAAGGTGATTGGCCTGCCCGGTAAGGTCGGCCGAAGTGTGGTAATCCACCCCGTCTACTTTGAAAGCATTATTGCGGGTATAACACCAAAGGATGGTGGCCATCCCCAATTCATGGGCTTGTTCAAAGGCCTCTGCTATTTCTTTCAGTTGCCGGTCGCTCTCCTCGCTGCCCCAATAAATGGTGGCTCCTACAGCCACAGCTCCCATGTTCCAGGCGCTCTTTACCGTCCCGTAGAGGGTCTCGTCAAAGGCGTTGGGGTAGGTGAGCAATTGGTTATGATTGATCTTTACAATGAAGGGAATCCGGTGGGCATACTTCCGACTCATGATACCCAACACGCCAAAAGTAGAGGCCACCGCGTTGCAATTTGCCTCTATGGCCAGGCGAACAATATTTTCCGGGTCGAAGAACATGGGATTCGGCGCAAATGCAGATCCCCCGCTGTGTTCCACTCCCTGGTCTACGGGAAGGATAGACATGTAGCCCGTGTCTCCCAGGCGACCATGGCCTACCAATGTCTGGAGACTCCCTAAGGTGCGATTATTTCGATTACTATTGACCCAGATCTTTTCTACCATATCCGGGCTGGGAAAATGCAATCCCTCTTTTGGAATGGCTGTACAAGTGTGATCCAGGAGATAGGCGGCCTTTTCACCCAATAATTCGGCAATTTTTGAGGAAGACATAATTTGGTGTTTGGGGCCAAATATAGTGAGTCTCAACGAATGTTAGTTTTGTATGATAACGGACAAAGCGTTAAATTAATCGGGACTTTCCTGGACAATTCCCGTGCGTATGCTGTATCTTAGCGACGCATTTTTTTATCCAATTAAACCCTTCATACAAAATGGGAAAGTACCGAGCCGGCGTATTATTCGGCGATGAATTGAGCGCATTGTATCAGGATGCAAAAGAAAACAAGTTCGCACTGCCCGCAGTGAATGTGATTAATACCAATACGATCAATGCGGTATTGGAGACGGCTGCTAAGGTCAAATCTCCCGTCATTATACAATTCAGTAACGGAGGAGCCCAGTTCGTGGCCGGCAAAGGAATGCCCAACGATCACCTGCAGGCTAATATCAGCGGGGCCATCAGTGGCGCACTGCATATACACAATGTAGCCCGGTACTACGGCGTCCCTGTCGTACTGCATACCGACCACGCCGCCAAGAAATGGCTGCCGTGGATCGATGGACTGCTGAAAGCCGGTGAAGATTACAAGCAAAAGAACGGACAGCCTTTATTCAGTTCCCATATGCTGGACCTGAGCGAAGAGCCCCTGCACGAGAATATTGAAATTTCTACCGAATTCTTCAAACGGATCAATGCACTGGGCATGAGCCTGGAAATAGAATTAGGGGTTACGGGCGGTGAAGAAGACGGGGTGGACAACAGCGGTGTTGAAAACAGCAAACTGTACACGCAGCCTGAAGAAGTAGCTGAGGCATATGAAGCCCTGAGCAAGATCGGGAACCTGTTCACCGTAGCCGCCTCGTTCGGGAATGTGCACGGAGTATATAGCCCGGGAAATGTGGAACTACGCCCTGATATCCTGCGGAATAGCCAGGTATACATCCAGGAAAAATATGGTACCGCAGAAAAGCCAGTATATTTCGTATTTCATGGAGGCAGTGGATCACCCAAAGAACAGATCGCTGAAACACTGAATTACGGGGTGATCAAAATGAATATTGACACCGATATGCAGTGGGCTTTCTGGGAAGGTATCTTACATTTCTACAAAGAAAACGAAGCCTACCTGCAAGGTCAGCTCGGTAACCCGGGCGGACCTGAAAAGCCCAATAAAAAATATTATGATCCCCGCGTCTGGTTGCGCAATGGCGAGGAAAATTTCGTGAAACGCCTGGAAGAGGCTTTTACGGATTTGAATTGCATCGGGCGTAACGTATAAAAAAAAGCGGCGCGACGAACGAAGTTCGCGCCGCTTTTTTTTTCCTCTAATGTCCCGGGCCCGCCATGCGGGCACGGGAGCCGCAGGCGCAGCAAAGCCTCCGGGCCGTTGCACGACATTTAACCGGGAATTTTAACGGAGCCTGCACGGCCTAATCGTTGAAATTCCCGGTTTGTTTTTGTATAAAGAACAGGTTCTTCTGCAGGGTTTGCTTCAACTGGCGTTTGACCAATTGGCCCATGGAAGTACATTTCAGGAAAACGGGCGCATTGAAATACCCGGATAATTGGGTGCGCAATTCAGAAAGTTTGTCGGGTGTGGAGATCAGGTCGTGGGACATGATATTGAATAATTCCATCAGGCGAAACCGGGAGGCAGCCACCCGGAAAGCCATAATGGTCCGCTCTTCCGTTTGGTATTGATCGATAGAGTCCTTGTCCAGGTGTTTGATCACCATATCCACCAGGGGATAATTCTCCTTAAAGAACTGGGGCAGGTAAAGATGCATCCTGCCTTCATAGGATTGCTGGTCGAAATCGATCGCCCTGATCCGGTATTGGAAGTCTTCAATATCCGGCGTGATATTGACAACAAAGTTGTAGGAACGCATATCTCCCAGCAATCGTACAAAACAGCGCTCATTGAATTTTACAAACTCTTTGGCAAAGCGGATCTTATTGGTAACCGGGTCGTCCAGGTATTGCTGTATGAAGACATCACCCGGTATACCGGGAATATGTTCCTCCACCAGCGTGGAATTTGAAGTCAGGAACGTGATTCTGTTGGGAGAAAGGAGGTGCTCCAGTTCAAGGCCGTAAATGCGGGAAGCATCGGCCACTTTAATATAGTAGTGGTCATAATTGTCATTATACTTATTGACCACCCGGATCCTGAAAGGCTGGGAATTCCCAAACCGGCAAAAATCGATCCTGGCAATATCCAGGTGTTTGGTGAACGACATGTCCCCTTCTGTTTTCAGGATAGCGTAGATGAAAACCAGTTTTTCTTTGAGGTATTCCCATTCCCTTAAGTCATAAGAGCAGGTTTCCCAAAGCGTGTCCTTCCCCTTTTTGTCTTTTAGAGACACACTTGCCCTAAAGTGCAGGAGATCACTGTATGCCACGGGTAATTTCGACTCCCTTCCATGTTTTTTCAGGTATGCCCTCAGTTGAGCCTGTACCTGGAAGAAGGGCTTCTTGCGGGAGGGCTTATTGGCTTCCTGGTTGAGATACGCGGAGGGTAAGTCGGTAAAGTGCATGAAGCAGTTCGGGATTTATATCGAAAATAGCACTTTCCGGCCGGAGGCTCAGGCATTGACGCTGTTTTGCCGCACCTGCCTGAAATAGGCAGGTGCATATTGCAGGCGGCTGCCGTACCAACTGAACATTTCCCCATCCACCAGGGATATTCGGGCCTCGGGAAGGACGGCTTGTATCTCGGCCATGTGCTTATCCTTGAAAGGGTAGGGTTCTGAAGACAGGAATACATGCTTGCATCCGGAAGTCGCGAGTTCGCCTAAGTCAACAGTAGGATATCGGTTCTTATCCCCGAAGACATTCATAAAACCGGCTCTTTCCAACATGTCATTGATGAATGTATCCCCGCCGGCTACCATCCAGGGGTTTTTCCAGATAAAATAGGCGCAGCTTAAAGGACCGGTGGCCGCCAAATCCTTAGCCAGTTCTTCAAATCCATGTTCAATGGCCCCCATCAGCACCCCCGCCTTCTCTTCACGGCCAGTAAGCTGTCCAACCTGCCTAATCATGTCAAGGGCGCTCCGCAAGTCAGATATGTCACTCACATACACCGGCGCCAGCTCCATGAGGGCCTCCACCTGTTCTTTGACATTCTCTTCTTTGTTAGCAATGATAAGGTCCGGTTGTAACTTCCGGATGATCTCAGGGTTGACATTCTTAGTACCTCCCACGCGAACCTTGCTTCGGTACCAGCGATCAGGATGTACACAGAATTTGGTGATGCCCACGACTTCGTCTTCCAGGCCGAGGTCATAGAGCAGTTCCGTCTGGGACGGGACTAATGAGATAATGCGTTGAGGGAGGATCATTTACTCAAACTCTGTATCACATCATACTTCGTAACGATATGATAAGCGCCGCTGTCATCTTTGCTCAGCACAGCTCCATTGTCCTTGGAGATCAGGGTGCTCAGCCTTTCCACAGGCGTATCGAAGGCAACCACGGGATAAGGAGGCTCCATGACCGCCGCAATCGTGTGATTACGTATGTCAGGTTGTTGTATCAATTTGAAGAACAGCCCGCTTTCGGAAATGGAACCAACAGGGTTCTCTCCGTTCAGGACAGGGATATTTTCAATATCGTACTTCTTCATGAAGGCAATGGCTTCCCCCACCGTTTGCTGGGGAGAGATCGTTACCAGCCGTTGTCCATTACCTCTGCCGGTGATGATGTCCTTAAAGGTTTTGACATCCATGAATCCACGTTCCATCATCCACTGGTCATTATAGACCTTGCCCACATAACGGCTGCCATGATCATGGAAGATCACCACCACCAGGTCGTCCTTAGTAAGGCGGTCCTTCAGCTGCAAGAGGCCTTTTAAGGCGTTCCCGGCGCTGTAGCCGACAAAGATTCCTTCTTCCTTTGAAATGCGGCGGGCCATAATAGCGGCATCCTTATCCGTCACCTTTTCAAAATGATCAATCACGCTCATATCATAGTTCTGGGGGATAAAGTCCTCCCCGATGCCTTCGGAGATATAAGGATAGACTTCGCTCATATCCAGTTCCCCTGAGTCATGGAATTTTTTGAGTAAGGAGCCGAACGGGTCTACCGCCCACACCTGGATGCCGGGATTCTTTTCTTTCAGGTATTTGCCCGTTCCTACCACGGTTCCACCTGTGCCTGTGGCCACGACCAGGTGGGTGATCTTCCCTTCGGTTTGTTCCCATATCTCTGGACCGGTCGTTTCGTAATGGGCATCCCGGTTGGCCAGGTTGTCGTATTGGTTAATGTGGAATGAATTAGGGATCTCTTTGGCGAGGCGCCGGGCAACGGAATAATAGGAGCGCGGGTCATCGGGTTCCACGTTGGTCGGGCAGACAATGACTTCGGCGCCCACGGCTTTCAAGATGTCAAATTTTTCCTTTGACTGTTTATCGGTCGTGGTAAAGATGCACTTATATCCCTTGACGCAGGCTGCCAGGGCTAATCCCATCCCTGTATTGCCGCTGGTACATTCAATGATGGTCCCGCCCGGCCCGATCTTGCCTTCCTGCTCCGCTACTTCCAACATTTTTAATGCCATTCGGTCTTTGATGGAGTTACCGGGATTGAAATATTCCACTTTGGCCAGCACCGTGCAGGGCAGATCCCTTGTGATTTTATTGAGTTGGATCATGGGGGTGTTGCCAATGGTCTCCAGGATGTTCTTCTTCCACATAGAATTTGAGTGATTACTTGACTATAAAGGTAGGGTTTTGATCTCCAAATTTCAGGAACCGCCCCTGCCAGGGACGGGTGGGGACCCGGCTATTTCAATATTTCCAGGGCCTTCTTCACCATAGCGTCATCCTGATTATACACCATATAGAACCCTTCTAACTGCCATACCTGATGGGCCAACAAGCTTTTTATACGCAGCAGCAGCATTTGCTTATCGCGGGAAGGCACGTATTGTAAGCGCACGCTGTCCCGTTCGGCAAACCGCGTGAACGACCCCCAGAGGGATTCGTCAGGATGGAATTGCTCAGCGAAATTTTCCGGCGTATGGTAGGCGTCCAGGGTAGACTTGTTGGAAATATAATACCGGTAAACAAAATCAGAAAGGGTATTGTGTTTGTACAACCGGGAAATGACAGGGCTATATTCGGACGTATCGAATGGAACGAAGACGTCGGGCATAATGCCCCCTCCTCCGTATACCTTTTTGCCCAAGGGGGTGGTATAAGGTTTACCCAGCGCCACTTTGTTACTATCCGCGTTGAGCAACTCTCCGTCGTGGATCCTGTTGAATAAGTCGTTTTCATAGACCCTGATGCCTTTGGCATAGGACTTTTGGATGCAGCGGCCAAGGGGCGTGTAATACCTGGCAATGGTGAGGCGCAGCGCCGCGCCGTCGCTTAAGGAATATTGCTCCTGGACCAATCCTTTGCCGAAGCTCCTGCGTCCTATAATGGTCGCCCTATCCCAATCCTGGAGGGAACCGGTGAGGATCTCACTGGCAGAGGCAGTGCCTTCATCGATCAGGACTACTAATTTACCTTTTTCAAACAGGCCAGGATGTTCAGCCCTGTATTCCTTTTTGGGACTGTTGATCCCCTGGGTATAGACGATAAGTTTATTATCATCCAGGAATTCATCGGCGATTTCAACGGCCTGTTCAATATAGCCGCCCCCGTTGTCCCTGAGATCCAGTACGAGTTTATCCATGCCTTTCACTTTGAGGGAATCCATGGCTTTCATGAATTCCTGGTAAGTGGTAGCAGAGAACTTGTTTAGCTTGATATAGCCCGTCTTTGGATCCAGCATATAGGAGGCATCCAGGCTGTTGAGGGGAATAAGACCCCGGGTGATGGTGACCTGTTTTTGGTGTCCGTCCCGTAAAATCGTAATAGTGACCTGACTGCCTTCCGGGCCCTTAAGGAGTTTTCTGACCCGCTCGTTAGCGATCTTTTTACCCACGATCAGGGAATCTCCCACTTTTAGTAATTGGTCCCCCACCATCAGCCCGGCTTTTTCGGAAGGCCCCCCCGGTAACACATTGACCACATTTAAGGTATCGTCCAAGACATTGAATTCAATGCCGATTCCCTGGAAATTGCCTTCCAGGTCTTCATTGACTTCTGCCAGTTCGCTGGCGGGGATATAGGCGGAATGCGGGTCCAATTGATCAAGTACCCCTTCAATGGCGCTGTCGGTAATGGCCGGCACGTTCACCGTATCGACGTATCGCTTCCGGACCAGGTCCAGGATCTCCTGTAAGGAAGTGCTGGAGGCTGAACGGCTGAAGAGGCCATTCCCCGGATTGCCCATGCTACTACTCAGTGAAAAGCCTATCCACATGCCCACGATCATGGTAAATGCAAACAACAGCGGTAACCAAACTTGTATTCTTTTATTATTGCTCATGAATGGTGTACTTTGCGAACGAAAGTGCGAATTTCAATAAAATTTGGCAAATCATCCTGGTTGATTGACCGATATGTCCACAATCCTCATCGCTGACAGCGGATCCACTAAGACAGAGTGGCGCCTGCTGAGGCAAAAACGGAGTAAAACCGTATACACCCAAGGCCTTAGTCCCTACTTCCTGGGGGCCTCAGAAATGGACGCCATTCTGCGTGCCGAACTCATTCCCTCCATAGCAAAGGAATCCATTGACGTCGTGTATTTCTACGGGACAGGCTGCGCCAACCCGGAGAACGCGCGTATGGTGAAGCGCATGCTCTCCAAGGTATTCCCCGGAGCGACGGTCGAAGTGCGCCATGACCTGATGGGTGCGGCCCGAGCCTTGTGTGGAAATGACAAAGGGATCACCTGCATACTTGGAACAGGATCAAATTCCGGTTATTACAACGGAAAATCCATCACCAAGAACAGTCCCGGGCTGGGATATGTACTGGGAGATGAAGGCAGTGGGGCTTACCTGGGCAAAAGGGTCCTGCAATATTACCTCTATGGGACCTTCGATGAAGAATTGAAGGCTAAGTTTGAGAATCAGTATACGACCCGGCCTGAAGAGATCCTTGATTCAGTCTACAAGAAGCAGCTCCCCAACCGCTACCTGGCTTCCTTTTCGGTTTTCCTTTCTGAGAACAGGGGGCACTATATGGCGGAAAATATCATAGAAGACGGTCTGAATGACTTTTTCTTCCAGCATCTCTGCAAATACAGGGAAAGTTGGAGCAATCCCATTCATTTTATCGGGGGAGTGGCCCATGCTTTCCGGGATGTGCTGAAAGAATTGGGGCGCTCCTATGAGTTTGAAATTGGAAAGATCCTGAAGGAGCCCATGGATGGCCTGGTGGCTTTCCATCGATAGGCGCCTTTCGAAGGGGCGTCTTCGGCCGACAGGAGCGCTTTTCGGCGGGGATTTAACCTCCCATAAACCTAATGTATGTCATTTGAAAAGATCACAGAGTCGCCTTCCCGGTATCATGACTTGGAAAAGATGTCCATTCATGACCTTCTCTCCAATATTAATAAAGAAGATCAGGGGGTGCCTTTTGCGGTCGAAAAAGCCATCCCTCAAATTGAAAGGCTGGTCGGGGCGATCAGTGACAGAATGCTGGCAGGCGGACGCCTGTTTTATATAGGAGCCGGAACCAGCGGGCGCCTGGGTGTGGTGGATGCCAGTGAATGTCCCCCCACTTTTGGCGTTCCTTATGGGTTGGTCACAGGCATTATTGCCGGGGGCGCAAAGGCCATCACCCAGGCAGTTGAATTTGCGGAGGATGATCGGGACAGGGGGTGGAAAGACCTGCAGCAACATGAATTGAGCGTCCGGGATACGGTGGTGGGTATAGCGGCCAGCGGCACAACACCTTATGTGATTGGAGCGCTCGAGGCCTGCCGGCGGGACGGTATTGTGACGGGTTGTATTACCAATAATCCCGGTTCTCCGCTTGTATCAGTCAGCGATTTCCCCATAGAAGTGGCCGTAGGCCCCGAGTTTGTCACAGGGAGCACCCGGATGAAAAGCGGGACGGCCCAGAAGCTGGTCCTGAACATGATCTCCACGGCTGTGATGATCCGGTTGGGCAGGGTCAAGGATAATAAGATGGTGGACATGAACCTGTCCAATGACAAGCTGGTAGACAGGGGAACGAAAATGGTGCTGGAGCAGTTGACCGGCGTTAGCTATGATGAGGCTAAATCACTGCTGTTGAAATATGGCAGCGTACGCCAGGCAGTGGAAAAGGGTGGAAAACAGTAGCGCGCACGGTGAGTTTGCACGGTGCAGGTTGCTCGGTGCAGATTTATAACACGGCCGCGGGTCACTTATAATTGGCAATTTCAATCAGTTTTTTCACGTCCGTGACAAAAATCACCCTGCCTTTGGTCTGCAGGATACCTTCTTTTTTGAAGTCAGACAGTATTCTGACCACGTTTTCCCTGGCCGTACCTACGAGATTGGCCAGGTCTTCCCGGGACATATTGATTTCAACGGGCATCCCCGGTTGGAAATTCACTTTATATTTTTCCCTAAGTACGACCAATTGAAGAGCCAGCCGGTCCCGCACGGAACGTTGGGCAAACAGGGTGAGGCTATTGATCAATACGGCAAACTCGTGGCTCAGGTTCTTTAAGAGTCTGTGGCTCAAAATGGGGGAATATTCCAGGGCCTTCACAAAGTCTTCCTTTGCTATAAAGGCGACCAGGCTGTATTCCAGCGCGGCGGCCGAATCCGGGTAACGGTCTTCCGACAGAATGGCGTGGTACCCCAATAATTCCCCGGCATTAGCCACATAAATGATTTGTTCTCTTCCTCCCTGGTTTAACTTGTATTTTTTTACTTTTCCTTCGGTAATATAAAAAATGCCCGAGGGATATCCGCCCTCTCGGAAGATGATTTCTCCCTTTTTATATTGTTGTTCGGTTTTGTTAGCCATCAGCAGGGCTAAGTCGTCGGGGGGCAAACCTTCCAGAATGGATTTGCTTTTAAAGTCCCACTTATCTATGGGGAAAATTCCATGGATACTCATAATAGGTTGCAAAATACCGTTTAAAAACTGATATTAATCACTTTTTGGCGTGATGAGATTCACCGTAATAGATGGATAACTAAAGTACCTTTGTGGTACAAAATACCATATGCCCATTAAAGCCACTTCCTCTTTTGAGCCTTTAGATCAGTGGTTTAGTTCCGACGCACAATTTAATCAATTGTATCCGCAAGGTATTGAAGCCCTGGCTCAAAGGCATTGGACCCCTTTGCAGGTGGCCTGGAAAGCAGCCCAGTTTCTGGCAACCGAAAAGGATGCTAAGATATTGGACATAGGGAGTGGGGTAGGGAAGTTCTGCCTGGTAGGCGCCTATTATAGGCCAGAGGCGTTTTATTATGGGGTTGAGCAGCGGAAAAATATGATAGGTCATGCGGAACGGGCAAAGGACCTTCTCCAATTGGGAAACGTATCTTTTATACATGGCAATTTTACATCGTTGGATTTGCGGCAGTTCAATCATTTCTACTTCTATAATTCATTTTTCGAGAACCTGGCGGATGCCTCTACCACCATTGATAACAACATTGTATACTCGGGGGAATTATTCGATTATTACAATCGTTATCTCTATAAACAGTTGGAGCAAACGCCTTCAGGCACCAAACTGGCTACTTTTCATAGTTTGGAAGATGAAGTACCTTCTTGTTTTAAAGTGGTGGATGCGGACCTTGAGGGCGAATTAAAATTCTGGATGAAAGCTTGAATTCTTAACCCTTTGATATGTCAGTAACTATTGATGATTATCGCTACAAGCTTCTTAAGGACATTGCCGGATCAGCCTCACAACAAGAAACCAAACGGTTTATTGATGTTGCGATGATGGATTTGGATGAACACAAAATCAGTGTAACACAGGTTTCGCAGTTCATTGATTTGATGATCCATGATTTAGGGTACCGTGACCAGACCGACAATTCCAAGCGGCAATCGGGTAATATTAGAATAGCCCGTATACACCTCAATGAAATCAAGCTTAATCGAAAGTTCGGGGGAGGCTCGCCCGGGGAAAATTGATGGTTATGTATAGACCTAAGCTGTTCGATACGTTAAAAAACTACAGTCGCGAGCAGTTTGCCAGGGATATAATGGCCGGATTAATCGTAGGCATCGTGGCATTACCACTTGCGATTGCTTTTGCCATTGCCTCGGGCGTCTCTCCGGAAAAAGGATTATTGACGGCTGTCATAGGAGGGTTTATTATCTCCGCCCTGGGTGGCAGCAAGGTTCAGATCGGGGGCCCCACAGGCGCGTTTATCGTGATCGTCTACGGCATTGTCCAGCAGTTCGGTATAAATGGATTGATCATAGCGACTTTCATGGCCGGGATTATGCTCATCATCATGGGATTTGCCCGCTTGGGAAGCGTTATAAAATTCATCCCCCATCCATTGATCGTGGGGTTTACCAGCGGCATTGCCCTCATTATTTTCTCCTCCCAGATCAAAGACTTTTTAGGTCTGAAGATGGGCAGTGTACCTGCTGATTTTTTAGACAAATGGGCCGGCTATTTTACCCATTTTCAATCGGTGAATCCCTATGCGATCCTGCTGGCGACCATTACCGTGGCTATTATTGCATGGTGGCCGAAAGTTACACATAAGATCCCCGGTTCGCTGGTCGCCATTTTGGTTACCACCGCGGCTGTTCAACTTTTGCATTTACCTGTGGAAACCATTGGCAGCCGGTTCGGACGCCTCTCCTTTTCCTTTCCCGCGGCTGCAATTCCGGAGGTGAACCTACATACCATAAAAAGTTTGATACGCCCGGCGTTTACCATTGCCGTATTGGGGGGGATTGAGTCTTTATTGTCGGCTGTGGTAGCCGATGGGATGATAGGAGGAAATCACAGGTCCAATATGGAACTGGTGGCTCAGGGAACGGGGAATATCTTTTCTGCTCTTTTTGGAGGGATTCCTGTCACAGGAGCCATTGCGCGCACGGCCACCAATATTAAAAACGGCGGACGGACCCCGGTAGCCGGAATAGTTCACGCCCTTACGCTTTTGCTGATCATGCTGGTCGTTGGTAAATGGACCGCTCTCATACCGATGCCCACCCTGGCTGGCATATTAGTAGTGGTCGCCTATAATATGAGCGAGTGGAAGAATTTCCTATTTGTGACTAAAGGGCCCGGGGGAGATGTGGTTGTTCTATTGACTACTTTCTTGCTGACTGTCTTAGTTGACTTGACCGTGGCCATTGAAATCGGGATGGTGCTGGCCTCCTTCCTGTTTATGAGAAGGATGATTAAATTCAGCAATGTAAGCCTGTTACCCTTGCTGACCGATAATGAGAGGGAAGTTAACGATAGTGAATCCCTTGAGCAGTATACCATTCCGAGGAATGTTCAGGTATTTGAAATTACCGGCCCGTTATTTTTTGGTGCGGCGTATAAGTTTAAAGAGGCCATCAGGTTAATTGAAAAGGCTCCCAGGATATTGCTCGTGCGGATGCGTCATGTACCCATCATTGATGCTACCGGGATAAGGACATTGGAGGAAGTATATAAGGAGTCGAGGCGTCAGGGAACCAAACTGGTCTTGTCGGAGGTCCGCAGCGAACAGGTAATGAAAGAGCTGAAAGATACCCGCTTACTTTTTGCCATTGGCAAAGCCAATGTGACGCATACTTTTCAGCAGGCAGTGGATAGGTGTCATTTGATTTTAACTGAAATAAACTGAGATATAATAATGGAAGAGAAAAAATCAGCGCCGGGGTTTGTCAGTAGCGTATTACGACAAAAGTGTTCCCGTTGCAGAAGGGGTAACATGTTTAAATATCCCAATCCCTACAACCTCCGGCATTTTATGAAAATGAATGAAGTCTGTTCCGTGTGTGGACAAGCCATGGAAATCGAACCCGGTTTTTATTTTGGGACAGGTTATGTGAGTTATGCACTGACGGTGGCCATTTCCGTTTCAACCTTTATTGCATGGTGGGTGCTGATCGGCCTATCCTCAGAAGATAACCGGTTGATTTGGTGGCTTGGATCCAATATCGGTTTATTGATTGTGCTTCAGCCCATTCTGATCAGGTTGTCCAGGAGCATATGGTTGAGCTGGTTCGTAAAATATGACCCTGATTGGGAGGGATCATAGCAGGCCATTCCCTTTTTTACTTTCTTTCTTGAATTCCAGGTACGCCTTTCCGGACGTGTCACCGGCTAAACGGCCATACACCCGGAAGTACATGAAACGTTTGCCCTGGTCCAGTCCTTTGAAGAGTTCTCCAAGGTGGGCGCAGACGTCATTATTTTCTTTAGCGACCTTGCCGGAATCAGAAAGAGAAAGCCTCGTATTGTATAATACGATGGGAAAGTAGCCCTCTGCCGTCCTGTTAAGGGATATCTTGAATATTTCCGGCTTGGTGGAGACGAGGCTATCCTTCAAAGGAAAAGGATAGCGCTGCGTGATAGCGGCAGTCAGCCGCTGGTCCGTTTCATTGATTTCCTTTTCTTTTATATAATGCACAAAATCTCCGGCCGGTTTCAGTAGTTCTTCGCAAAGCAGCAGGTCGTTCCCTGCATCAACCAGGTATCCATTGTTATAATCACGTTGGGCCTTGTGGTACCAGTCGATGGCATCCCCGTTCATGATCTTCAGAAGCCCTATTTGCAGGATATTGAGCTTCCAGGTATCATTGTATTTTCCATACGCAGTGGTCAGCGAAAAGGACTCGATGGTATCGGCAAAATACCCCAACGTTACAGCGGTTTCCGCATTCAGGGGCATAAACGTCAGAATATAATCGTGGTCATTCCCTTTTAAACGATGCATGGTGGCTGGGAGAGTGCTTCCGTAGTTGGCCAGGTAAAACTGGTTTCTGATCCTGAATTTACCGGAGTCAAGGGCTTTCTGATTATGCAGTATTTGTGTGCTGATGGCGTTGCCGGCCTGGGCCCACAGGCTGTCACTGCAAATGCTTTTGATCCTGGCAGGATCTTTACCGGTAACACCTCCAATGACGGCCTTATTAAGCGAGTCCATCTGGTGCCTGATCTCAGCATCAATGCCTGCATCCACGGAAGAGGTGTTGACATGACAACTGAAAAGCAGGACTATACAACCGGCCATCGCCCATCTAATCCGCATAGCTAATTTTGCCCAATGTATTGAAAATAGGTGAATGTAGATGATTTCAGAGCGCCTTGTTGGAGTAATTCCAGGTTTGCAGAAGTCGGAAGGCTGGCGGTGTTGTACACGTAAAGAATGGAATCGGCCGAGATATTCCCCTCCAATCGCAGTGAAGTCGCATTATTGGCCGTTAGTAACAGGGGATCTGCACATTCCCCCATGATCAACGACAAATCCTTTACCGTCCTGTAAGGGTTGAAAGAACCATCATAGACGTATTGACCGATCTGAGTGGAAGTAGTCGCACTGGACGTGTCGTAGGCCGTTTCCGTCACCTGCGTGATATCTTGTTGGCTGTTCCAGGTGAATTGCTCGGAAGTCACCTGGGTCATGACGCCACTGGTCCCTACGGGAATGAAGTGATAGACAGCCTGGAGGCCGTTACTGCTATTGAAAGCCAATGAGTCATAGGAATAATTGGCTGATTGGGGATTATACCGGATCCTCAGCAGGGTTCCCCCCGCTGTGTAGTCAAATAAAGTGGTGGCAGGCCCTGAAGAAGCGTTGGAATCAGCGGGACTCTGCAACTGGGTCAACTCACTCCCGGAGTAAACGGGCAGGATGGTGGTATAGGTCGTATCGCTATAAGTAAAATAAATAGTGATCATCCGTTTTACAGTATGGTCAGTATTGAACTGCAGCTCGGTTTGGAGGATAGACTGGGTGGTGGGGTAGGCTATGATATTACTTACCCAGGTATTGGCGGGTCCCAAAGTCCCGGAGCCAGAATTGCCTCCGGACGTGTTGTCATCTTTTTTGCTACACGCGGTAAGGAAGAGGGCGCCCACAAGCGCGATCCGCGTGAAGATTTTCATAGAATGCATAGATATCGGATTTGTAAAACTAAAGATAGCGTTTTTTTCTTTGATAATCAACCTGGTATTTATGCTGCATAATTTCCTGGACCGGCTTTTGCTGGATCTTGCTTTCCAGCCAGGAAATAATGTCGAGGTACATAAAGGACCGGCTTTCCAAGGGGCTATCCTCGTATTTTTCCAGTTTTTCCTTTAACGCCACGAAGGCGTTTCTGATCTGCCCGGGTTTGAGGAAAAAGGATTTTCTAAGGAACTTGAATACCTCTTCTTCGACGACGCTCAGGTTTTGCATTTTGGCCATAAAGCGATAGACCGACTTGATCAGGTATTCCAGCAACTGCTCGTTCCCCAGTTCATAATGGGCGATCAGGTGCAACAAACGGGCATAACACTGGAGGTCTGTCCGCAGGTCCACTTTCCAATGAATAATCTTGTTGAGGTATTCAATGGCCTTTTCATTATCCCCGCTCCCGAAGTAAAGGCAGGCGATCTTATAATAGAATACGAGGACCCTGTGCCGGTCCAGGTGAATTTCGTAAGCCTCCAGCCTGGCTTCAATTTCCGGAACCAGGGCCAGTCCTTCAGTAAAGGTTCCTTCCATGAAATGGCGGTCGATCTTGGAGATATAGAGATAAACAAAGGACTGAATGGTGGTAGTGGTGTTCCGCAGACCCAGTTCGGACTCGGTAAAGGCTTCGAATTCCCGGAGACAGGGCATGAACTTATCATGATTCAGGAGGACAAAATGGGCGATAAGCAGGTTGTGTATCCCCTTGATGTATTGCACCGTTTCAACCCCCTTCATGGGTGGATCTGCCTCGAACAGGTCCACCCATTTCTGGGTATTCCGGTAGAATTGCAGAAAATCCTGGAGGATATAATGATACCAGCAATGGGCCTGGTAGAGGTAGAGTCTCTCGTAAAAGGTCTCCACCGAACGGGCGCCTGCGGGGAGATTGGTCTCGAAAAACGTCTTTACAGCCAGCACGTCCTTTTCGTCCCGGGCATGCCCCATTTGAATGTACCAGCTATAGAGCTGGAGGGCCAGATTGGACAATTTACCCAACATCAGCCACTGCTCGTTGACCTTTTCGGTTTCCCTGGCCAATTGCTCCGCCCGGTTTTCCATACTCCGGGTAATGTGCAGGGATTCGATCTTCTTTTCAAAGGTAAGGGCCTGGAGGACATAGGAGAGTTGGTGGTAGGTCCGCGCATTTTCCTTGATCCGCTCCAGCATCTTCAGACTTTGCAGATACAATGCCTTGTTGTACAGTATTTTAGCAAAATCCATCTGTTCATGCAGTTGCAGATCGATATTGCTTTCATCCCGGATGAGGCGAAGACTGGAGAGGATCTGTCTGAACAGCTGAGCTTTCAGGTTAGAAAGCTGCTGCTTTTTGATGGAAGGATGCCTGCGGAGCAGCCCTTCTTCCTCGTAAACGTCCATTTTATCAAGGGCGTCGAAGAGCGTAACTACCTTTAAATCGTCTGCGCTTCCGCCATGCCGGTTGACAAACAGCTTAAAATTCCGCTTTTCCGACTTTTCCAGTGATTTAACTAATTGAAATACTTCGTCTTTTGTTCTGTTGGGCATCGTAATTCATTTAATGTAAAACCCTCATCTATTGGTGCTTTGAAGCGATTTATCCGGTGGTAGCCGGTGTATTTGGAGCCCTAGTTTGATTTGAATACGAAATTAGGTAAAGATAACTTCGCTAGAGGTACCAAATAAAACGGCACGCTATGACCGACAACAAGATTTATATTTTCGATACCACCCTGCGCGACGGGGAGCAAGTGCCGGGGTGTAAATTAAATACAAAAGAGAAGATTGAAGTAGCAAGAGCCCTGGAAGCACTGGGCGTTGACGTCATTGAAGCTGGTTTCCCCATCTCCAGTCCCGGGGATTTCGAGTCCGTGGACGCCATATCCCGTCACGTGAAAGAAGTCACGGTTTGCGGACTAACCAGGGCAGTGGAAAAGGATATTGAGTGCGCGGCTGAAGCCTTGAAGCATGCCCGCAGACCCCGGATCCACACCGGCATCGGCTCCTCCGACATTCATATTAGACATAAATTTAATTCGACCCGGGAAGACATCCTGGAACGCGCCGTAAAAGCTACCGCCTATGCCCGTAAGTTTGTAGGCGACGTGGAATTCTTTGCGGAGGACGCCGGAAGGGCGGACGTTGAATTCCTGGCCAGGTTAATAGAAGCTGTGATCAAGGCCGGCGCCACGGTGGTCAATATCCCTGACACGACGGGGTATTGCCTTCCCCACCAATATGGAGAAAAGATTGCCTATCTGAAAAACAACGTCCCCAATATTGACAAGGCGGTGATTTCCTGTCATTGTCATAACGACCTGGGCGTGGCTACGGCTAATTCCATTGCCGGAGCGATGGCAGGGGCCAGGCAGATTGAATGTACGATCAACGGGATTGGAGAAAGGGCGGGAAACACTTCCTTGGAAGAAGTAGTAATGGTTATCAAGCAACACACCAGCCTTGGCCTGTATACGGACGTCCGTACAGAACACTTAAACCCAATCAGCCAACTGGTCTCGGATATAATGAGGGTACCCGTTCAGCCCAATAAGGCCATTGTAGGCCTGAATGCATTTGCCCACTCTTCCGGCATTCACCAGGATGGGTTCCTGAAACTGGCGGAAACGTATGAAATTATCCGCCCGGAGGATGTCGGTGCAGCCGGCTCAAAAATCATTCTCACCGCCCGTAGCGGAAGGTCCGCGCTGGCGCATCGGTTTCATAAATTGGGCTACCTGTTTAACCGCAACGATGTAGATATCCTTTATCAGCGATTCCTGCAAGTGGCTGATAGCAAGAAAGAGATAAATGACGAGGACCTGACGTTGATGGCCCGCTTGTATGAAATTGAAACGGCATCCGTGGCGTAACGCAGCCGAAGGTTTTCAACGGTAGCTGTTGTGACGGGGGTCAGCGCCGGTTTTAAAGTAAACGATGTAAAGCTATTTTGATGGGAAAAACATTATTCGAAAAGATCTGGGAGAAGCATATAGTTAAATCCATTCCTGAAGGACCAGATGTAATATATATAGACAAGCACCTCATCCATGAAGTCACCAGCCCCCAGGCGTTTAACGGCATTGAAAAACGGGGTGTGCCTCTTTTCAGGCCTCAGCAGATCCTGGCTACGGCGGATCACAATGTACCTACCCTGAACCAGCATTTGCCTATTAAGGACGAATTGTCCCGCAAGCAAGTGGAAATGCTCACCGAAAATTGTGCTCGTCATGGCGTTTCCTTGTACGGACTGGGGCACGCTTACCAAGGCATTGTACACGTTATAGGCCCCGAACTAGGCATTACCCAACCGGGGATGACCATGGTCTGCGGAGACAGCCATACTTCTACGCATGGGGCCTTCGGCGCCATTGCCTTCGGCATTGGCACCAGCGAAGTTGAAATGGTATTTGCTTCTCAATGTTTGATGCAAAGCCGCCCAAAGCTGATGCGTATTCGGGTCGAAGGCACCTTGTCTAAGGGCGTGGTTGCGAAGGACATCATTCTGTACATTATCGCACAGATCTCTGCCAGTGGGGCCACCGGCTATTTTGTGGAGTTTGCGGGGTCCGCCATTCGTTCCCTGAGCATGGAAGCGCGGATGACTGTCTGCAATATGAGTATTGAGATGGGCGCCCGGGGAGGCATGATCGCTCCTGACGAAACGACTTTTGACTATATGAAGGGCCGTCCTTTTGCACCCCAGGGGGCCGAGTGGGACCGCAAGTTGGCGGAGTGGTCGGAATTGCATTCCGACAGTGACGTATTCTTTGACGAGGAAATATTAATTGACGCCGCCGACATAGCGCCCATGATCACTTATGGGACGAACCCGGGCCTTGGAATTCCGATCGACGGACATATTCCCGTTCTGGATACGGTGCCCGACGAAAATGAAAAGAAGGTGATCATCAAGGCCCTGAAATACATGGGCTTGGAAGAAGGTAAGGCCTTGTTGGGCATGCCTGTGAAGTATATATTCATCGGTAGCTGCACCAATTCGAGGATCGAAGACCTTCGGATGGTGGCGGACGTCATCAAGGGTAAACACCGGCATGAGTCGGTGAATGTCATGATCGTGCCCGGATCCCAGCAGGTGGCGGCACAGGTGAAGGAGGAAGGGCTGGACAAGATATTTGAAGCAGCCGGCTTCGTGATCCGTCAGGCCGGGTGTAGTGCCTGCCTTGGAATGAATGAAGACAAGATACCCGCAGGGGAATATTGTATTTCCACTTCCAACAGGAATTTTGAAGGCAGGCAGGGCGCAGGCGCCCGTACGTTGCTTGCCAGCCCGTTGACGGCCGCAGCCGCCGCGATCACCGGGAAAGTAACAGATATAAGAGAGTTAATAGGATAAAAAATATCGCCCCATGCCACAAGTTCAATGGAATGCGAATTTATATGATGATAAGCACTCCTTCGTATCTAAATACGGAGAGGACCTGATTGGTTGGTTGGCTCCTCAAAAAGGGGAGCGCATCCTGGACCTGGGTTGCGGAACCGGGCAGTTGGCTGCCGAGATATCGAACTACGGAACGCTGGTGACCGGGATGGATAACTCTCCGGAGATGATTGCAAAAGCACAAGCCACCTATCCCGAAGGCCGTTTTGAAGTCCGGGACGCGAGGGATTTTGTGTATGACATTCCATTTGACGCCATCTTTTCCAACGCGGCCCTTCATTGGATCAATGAGCCACAAGCGGTGATCCGTTCGATGTATAATGCTCTTGGGACGGGAGGAAGGCTCGTGATTGAGATGGGAGGGAAGGGGAATGTGAAAGATATTGTGCAGGCTATAGAAGAAGCCATGTGGGAAGCCGGTTGGTGGGAACGGCTGGCTCCGGAATTTTGGTATTTCCCTTCGGTGGCCGAATACGCCACATTGCTGGAAAGTGCAGGGTTTGAAATAAGCACGGCCCTCTATTTTGAAAGAGAGACGCTGCTGAGTGGTGATAAAGGAATGGAAAACTGGATCCGTATGTTTGGAGGATTTTTCTTCGAGCACCTCAGCCCTGCTGAGGCGGATAAGATCATTGCGCGGGCAATTGCACTGCTCCGGCCTGCCCATTTCAGGAACGGGTCCTGGTATGCGGATTATAAAAGACTCAGAATTAAAGCGATTAAGCATGCAAGCATTTAAGACGATCACATCCAGGATAGTGCCTTTGTCCATGGAGAATGTGGACACGGACCAGATCATCCCTGCCCGCTTCCTGAAAGCGACAACCAAAGAGGGATTCGGTGAAAACCTTTTCAGAGATTGGAGATATGATGCATCGGGCGAGCCTGTACGTGATTTCATTTTGAATAACCCGTTGTATGAAGGACAGATCCTCGTCGGGGGCAAGAATTTTGGTTGCGGTTCCAGCCGGGAACATGCTGCCTGGGCAATCGCAGACTACGGGTTCAGGGTGGTGGTATCCAGCTTTTTTGCCGATATCTTCCGCAACAATACACTGAACAACGGGCTTCTCCCGGTGCAGGTGTCTGACGGTTTCCTGCAAAAAATATTCGACCAGGATCGCATGGGAACGCTGACGATTAACCTTGAGCAGCAGACGATCACGATAGACGCTACCGGAGAGCAGGAAACCTTTCCGATCAATGGGTACAAAAAGACCTGTATGATCAACGGGTATGACGATATCGATTACTTACTCAGCATACGACCCGAAATCGAAGCATATGAATCGGCCAGATAACCCATCTTCCACCATCCACCCATTTCTGTCCGCCGAATTGCTGACGGTCAGCCGGGGCGGTAAGACAGTGCTGAAAGACCTGTCTTTTTCCATAGGAAGGGGAGAGCATTGGTTATTGACGGGGGCTGCGGGGATTGGTAAATCCACCCTGGGCAAGGGGCTTTGCGGCGAATTATTCCTGAGAGGTGATTTACAGATTCATTATGACACGAACGGCGCCGCCTCACCTGTGGCTTTCTTCGTGGATCAGTGGTATCATTTTACGGATCACACGGGACTGTCGTCCAATTTTTATTACCAACAACGATATAACAGTCAGGATTCCGATAGCGCCATCACCGTGGAAGAGGAGTTGAACAAGGTCGCTGCCGGCCGGAACGCCTCAGTTGACCGGAACGTCGCCGCCGGCGGGAGCGTTGCAGTCGACCAGAACGCCGCCGCCTCGGCTGCCACCGCCAGCGCCGCCTCCGAAGCCTCTTCGCGGGTACAGGAGCTGCTCGCCGCGTTGGCTTTGGAACATCGGGCGGGAGCCTCCCTGGTCCAGCTATCCAGCGGAGAACACAAGAAATTACAATTGGCAAAGGCCTTCCTCTCCGAACCCGCCTTCCTTGTACTGGACAACCCTTACGTCGGGTTGGACGCTGCCACCTGCCTGAGCCTCGATAAGTTATTTGAATCCCTGGCACTTAAGGGAACACAGTTAATCATTATTGGCGACGATCATACGTTGCCCCCTGTCATCACACACGTAGCCACCTTGTTTACGGACCGGATCGATATCGTTCCCAGGGGGGCTTACAGCCTTTGCCACGACGGCGTTTCTTCCTTACCTGTCGCAGCACCGGCCATGCCGGCCTACCTGGGAGATATGGCGGGGGAAGACCATCTCTTCTCGGACGCTGTACGGATGGAAAATGTCCACGTGCAATACGAAGACAAAGTCATCCTGGACCAGATCGACTGGACGGTGCATAAGGGGCAGCGCTGGTGGGTAAAAGGACATAATGGGGCGGGAAAAAGCACCCTGTTGAGCCTGATCGTGGGTGACAACCCGCAGGCATACGCCAATAAGATCTACTTATTTGACAAGCGGAGGGGAAGCGGGGAAAGTATTTGGGATATCAAACGTAAGATCGGGTATATCTCCCCGGAATTACATTGGTACTTTGACCAGCAGACAACCTGCGAGGATGCGATTGCCACCGGTTTTTTCGATACTACCGGCCTGTACAGGAGCATTTCCGCCGGGCAATCGGTGATGGTGGAACAATGGATGGAGGTCTTTGAATTGACGCCCTTCAGAGGGCAAAGGATACAGGATCTGTCCATTGGAAGGCAGCGCATGACCCTGCTGGCAAGGGCGCTCGTAAAGAATCCCCCCGTGCTCATCCTGGATGAACCCTGTCAGGGCCTGGACGACAGGCAGGCAGCGCATTTCCTTGGCATCGTGGACCGCATCATGGAGCATTCCTCCAGGACCCTCCTGTATGTCAGCCACCGCACGGATCAGCTTCCTTCCTGCATCAGCCACGTACTGGCCCTGGAGGGGGGAAAACAGATAAAGGATCATTCTTTTAACCATACCCCTTTAACCGTACAACTATAAATACTAAAATTCTATGCACAAACACATTGCGGTCATATTCGGAGACGGCATCGGGCCGGAAGTCACCCAGCAGTCTATTAAGGTGCTGGATGCGGTAGCCTCCCGCTTCGACCATACTTTTCAGTACACCCATTGCCTCATGGGTGCGGACGCCATTGATAAGACGGGCAATCCATTACCGGATGAAACCATTGAAGTCTGCCTTTCCAGCGATGCCATCCTGTTTGGGGCCATCGGACACCCTAAATATGATAATGATCCTACCGCCAAGGTAAGGCCCGAACAAGGACTGCTAAAACTGCGCAAGTCGCTGCAGTTATATGCGAATATCCGTCCTGTCAGTACTTATCCATCCCTTCACCACCTGTCCCCCTTGAAGAACAAACACCTGGAGAACGTGGATATGGTGATTTTCAGGGAATTGACCGGTGGTATCTATTTTGGGAAGAAACAATTGAATGAAGAAGGCACGGAGGCCCTGGATGAATGTACGTACAATCGTACGGAAATCGAACGGATCAGCCGCCTGGCATTCTCCTACGCCAAAGGAAGGCGCAATCACCTCACGCTGGTGGACAAGGCCAACGTACTGGAGACTTCCCGCCTTTGGCGCAAAGTAGTACGGGAACTGGCCGGAGAATATCCTGAAGTCACGGTTGATTATATGTTCGTAGACAATGCAGCGATGCAATTGATGCTGAATCCCCGGCAATTCGATGTGATCCTTACCGAGAACATGTTCGGTGATATCCTCAGTGATGAGGCCAGTATCATCAGCGGCTCCCTGGGTATGCTGCCTTCGGCTTCTGTCGGCACAGGAGCAGCCTTATTTGAACCCATTCACGGGTCTTATCCCCAGGCTGCCGGGAAGGACATCGCCAATCCGATCGGTTCGATATTGTCCACCGCTATGTTGCTGGACCATCTTGGAATGACTGAAGAAGCTGCCACCGTGCGGGCGGGAGTAGAGTGGACCTTGTCCTATGGATTTGTCACCAAGGACATAGACCCGGTGAATTATTATTCGACTTCTACGATAGGGGACCTGATCAGGGATTATGTGGAGCAGCGGTTGCCTTCTGGAGTGGATAGGGAGCATGTGTCGATTAGTAAATCAACAATCATCTAAAATAAAGCGGCCGGAGGCCGCTGCCCGAAGGGCCATCAAATAGAGGTTTTCGCCGAAAGGCTACATTTTTTAAAATAGCCTTTCGGCGAAAAAATTTTGTAAAGTAGCAATGAATAGATACATTTGTTTGACGACAATTACACTATGTTATCCAACCGTCATATCAATGTTATCCTTCGCAGTGCAGTAGTGATCCACATTATTGTGGTGGTGGTGATTATTATTATAATTCCGGATTTAACAGGAGGTGGCGTCGTTTAACCCTGACTCAGCAAAGAAACTGAACCGCCTCCCCCCAAGAGAGGCGGTTTTTTTGTACCCGTCCGCGGGAGATGGCATAAAGATTTTATAAACGCGAAAGCAAAAAAGACAATGGCAACGGAATTAAACAAGTACAGTAAGACTTTGACGCAGGATGTCACACAACCTGCCGCCCAGGCGATGTATTATGGGATTGGATTGACGGACGAGGATCTGGCGAAGGCACAGGTAGGGATCGTATCCATGGGATACGACGGAAACACCTGTAACATGCACCTCAATGATCTGGCCAAGGTAGTGAAACAAGGTGTTTGGGGGAGTGACCTGGTAGGATTGATCTTTCACACAATAGGGGTGAGCGACGGGATGAGCAACGGCACTGACGGTATGCGTTATTCATTGGTGAGCAGGGATATTATTGCTGATTCCATTGAAGCGGTTTGCGGCGCGCAATACTATGACGGACTCATTGCTATTCCGGGTTGTGACAAGAACATGCCCGGTTCGATCATGGCCATGGGCCGGTTGAACAGACCCTCGATCATGGTCTACGGAGGCACTATTGCTCCCGGTCACTACAAGGGAGAGGACCTCAATATTGTATCGGCCTTTGAGGCCCTGGGGCAAAAAATTGCCGGTAACCTTAGTGATGCGGACTTCAAGGGTATCATTATGAATGCCTGCCCGGGTGCGGGCGCCTGTGGGGGTATGTATACGGCCAATACCATGGCGGCAGCGATTGAGGCGTTGGGGATGAGTCTTCCCTATTCTTCCTCTAATCCCGCACTCAGTGAAGACAAACAGAAAGAATGCGCTGCTGCGGGAAAGGCCATCCGCCTGCTGCTGGAAAAAGATATCAAGCCTTCGGACATCATGACCCGGAAGGCTTTTGAAAACGCCATTGTCACTATTATGGTGCTGGGTGGCAGCACCAATGCGGTGCTTCACCTGATCGCCATGGCCAAATCGGTGGGAGTATCTGTTACCCAGGATGATTTTCAGGCGGTGAGCAACCGTATCCCGGTACTGGCGGATTTTAAGCCCAGTGGGAAATACCTGATGCAGGACCTGCACGAGCACGGGGGGATTCCTTCCGTGATGAAATACCTGCTCTCCAAAGGCTTATTGCACGGGGACTGCATAACGGTAACAGGGAAGACCCTGGCGGAAAACCTGGAGGGAATCCCGGACCTGGACTTCGACGCCCAGAAGGTTATTTATCCCCTGGAACATCCTATCAAAGCGACCGGTCACCTGCAGATCCTTTACGGCAATTTAGCCGGATTAGGCAGTGTAGCCAAGATCAGCGGCAAGGAAGGAGAACGCTTTGTCGGACCTGCGCGGGTATTCGATGGGGAGCATGCCTTGATTGCCGGCATTCAAAGTGGCCGGGTGCAGAAAGGGGATGTCGTGGTTATCCGTTACGTAGGACCCAAAGGTGCGCCTGGTATGCCGGAAATGCTGAAGCCTACTTCCGCCCTGATCGGCGCGGGTTTGGGAAAATCGGTGGCCCTCATCACAGATGGACGCTTCAGCGGAGGAACACATGGTTTTGTGGTGGGACATATCACGCCGGAAGCTTTTGAAGGCGGATTGCTATCGCTGGTGCAGGACGAGGACGTGATCGAACTGGATGCCGTGAACAACACCATCAACCTGAAAGTGCCGGAAGAAATTCTCCGGGTGCGAAAGGAAAACTGGAAGAAGCCGGCATTGAATGCCACCAAGGGTATTTTATTCAAATACGCGATGACGGTCAAAAATGCAGCGGAAGGTTGCGTGACCGACGAAGCATAATACAAACCTGGATCGTTTTACTTTTAAATAAAGTAGTATGGAAACTTTGGATATAAAGAAAAAGGCGACTTCGGCAAAGGCCGCCATTCAGCCCGAGACCTCAATTCCGGGCCAGGTGACCCAATCGGCCAGTTTGACGGGCTCCCAGGCGGTCCTGGAAGCTTTTCTCGCTGAAGGAGTGGACGTCATATTCGGATACCCCGGCGGTGCGATCATGCCCATCTATGACGCCCTGTATGATTATAATGAACAACTGACCCATATCCTTGTACGGCACGAACAGGGAGGCATTCACGCCGCCCAGGGCTATGCACGTACGTCGGGTAAGGTAGGGGTTGTCTTTGCTACCAGCGGCCCTGGGGCCACCAACCTGGTGACCGGACTGGCCGATGCCATGATTGACAGCACTCCTCTCGTCTGTGTGACAGGACAGGTATTCGCCCACTTGTTGGGTACGGACGCCTTCCAGGAAACGGACGTGATCAATATTACCACTCCGGTGACCAAATGGAATTACCAGGTGACCGACGCCACCGAAATACCTGCGGTGCTGGCCAAGGCCTTTTATATTGCCAGGACCGGAAGGCCTGGTCCGGTACTGATCGATATTACCAAGAACGCCCAGATACAGGCATTTCCGTATGAGGGATATACGCCCTGTCATCATATACGCAGTTATCGTCCCAAACCCATTGTGCGCAAAGAATATGTACAAGAGGCTGCAAAGCTCATCAATGAAGCAAAGAAACCTTTCGTCATTTTCGGGCAAGGGGTCATCCTTGGACAAGCTGAGGCGGAACTAAAGTCCTTTATTGAAAAAACAGGTATCCCTGCTGCGTGGACCATCCTGGGCCTCAGTGCACTGCCGACCGATCATCCGTTGAATGTAGGTATGCTGGGCATGCATGGCAACTATGCGCCTAATGTAATGACCAATGAGTGCGATGTGCTCATCGCTATCGGGATGCGCTTCGATGATAGGGTGACCGGACGGTTGGATAAATATGCGAAACAGGCCAAGGTTATCCATCTGGATATTGACCCTGCCGAAATCGACAAGAATGTAAAGGCGACTATTCCCGTATGGGGCGATTGTAAGGAAACGCTTCCGCTGCTGACGGCCCTGGTGGAAAAGAAATCGCATACGGCATGGTTACAGGAATTCAGGACACTGGAAACAAAGGAAATCGATACCGTCATCCGGGAAGAATTGAATCCGGTTGCAGGGGAATTGACCATGGGAGAATGTATCAAGGTATTAAACGAACTGACGGGTGGTAATGCCGTTATTGTAACGGATGTGGGCCAGCATCAGATGGTGGCCTGCCGTTATGCCCGCTTTAACGAGACCAAAAGTAATATTACTTCCGGCGGACTCGGAACCATGGGGTTTGGGCTGCCCGCAGCGATAGGCGCCAAATATGGGGCGCCTGACAGAACGGTGGTGGCCATTATCGGGGACGGTGGCATTCAGATGACCATACAGGAGTTGGGCACCATCATGCAATTCGGGGCAGCAGTGAAAATCCTGATCCTGAACAACCAGTTCCTGGGGATGGTACGCCAGTGGCAGCAATTGTTCAATGATAAGCGGTATTCCTTTGTGAACATTACCAGCCCGGATTATGTGGCCGTGGCGAAGGCATACTATATCGAAGCGGCAAAGGTGGACGATCGCGCAAATCTTAGGGCAGCTTTGAAAACCATGCTCGATCATCCGGGGGCTTATTTGCTGGAATGTATGGTGGGCAAGGAAAATAATGTATTCCCTATGGTGCCCCAGGGATGCAGTGTATCGGAAATCAGGCTATCGTAAAAGAATAAAAACCGGGTTATGTCAAAGCAGGAATATACCATCACAGTCTATACGGAGAACCAGATCGGTTTGCTGAACCGCATTGCCATCATGTTCTCCCGGAGGAAGATCAATATCGAGAGCCTGAATACGTCTCCATCGGAAGTGGAAGGCATTCACCGGTTCACCATCGTCATTAATGAATTCGAGGACGTCGTCCGCAAACTTTGTCGTCAGATTGAAAAGCAGGTGGAAGTGCTCAAGGCCTATTTCAATACGAACGATGAGATCGTTTGGCAGGAGCTTGCACTCTACAAAGTGCCTACCGATGAGATAGCGGAAAAGGTCAAGGTGGAACGCCTGCTTCGGGAATTTGGAGCCAGGGCCGTAGTGATCCGCAAGGACTACACGGTATTTGAAACGACCGGGCAACGCGAGGAAACCGATGGCCTGATCAAAGCCCTGGAGCCGTATGGCCTGATCGAGTTCGTACGCAGTGCGAGAGTGGCGATTATCAAGGCCAGCAATGGCTTCCACGAGAAATTGAAGGAGTTTGAAGCCACTGAACCGGGAGAGGAAGTGGTAGAAAACGAATTCCTTGACAAGGGAGCCGAAGTTTTTACGATGTAATCATTCAACAGTTAACCATACAAAAATTCTCAAATTAAAAGACCATGGCAAAAATCAATTTCGGAGGGGTAGAAGAAAATGTAGTTACCCGCGAAGAATTTCCGTTAGCTAAAGCGCAGGAAGTATTAAAGGCCGAAACTGTTGCCGTGATCGGCTACGGTGTGCAGGGGCCGGGGCAGGCGTTGAATCAAAGGGACAACGGGATCAATGTGATCATAGGGCAGCGGAAAAACTCCAAGACCTGGGATAAAGCTGTGAAAGACGGCTTCATTCCCGGAGAAACGCTGTTTGAAATAGAAGAAGCGTTACAGCGCGGTACCATTATCTGTTATCTGTTGAGTGATGCGGCTCAGATTGAATTATGGCCTACCGTTAAAAAGCACCTGACCGCAGGAAAAGCCCTCTACTTTTCTCATGGCTTCGGGATCACCTTTAAAGAGCAGACGGGGATCATTCCTCCCGCGGATGTAGATGTGTTCCTGGTGGCCCCTAAGGGTTCCGGTACCTCTCTGCGTCGCATGTTCCTGCAAGGCAGGGGGCTGAACAGCAGCTACGCCATTTTCCAGGATGCTACCGGACGCGCCAAAGAAAGGGTAGTGGCCCTGGGTATCGCCGTAGGCAGTGGTTATCTGTTTGAGACCGATTTTAAGAAAGAAGTATACAGCGACCTTACCGGTGAACGCGGTACGTTGATGGGATGTATCCAGGGAATCTTTGCCGCCCAGTTCGAGACTTTGCGTAAGCGCGGGCACTCACCTTCCGAAGCCTTCAACGAAACCGTAGAAGAACTGACCCAGTCCCTGATGCCGCTGGTAGCAGAAAATGGGATGGACTGGATGTACGCCAACTGCTCTACGACCGCACAGCGCGGCGCCCTGGACTGGTGGAAGAAATTCAAGGCCGCTACACAACCCGTATTTGATGAGTTGTATGAAAGCGTGGCTACGGGCAAAGAATCAGCCCGCTCTATTGCCAGCAACAGCCAACCCGACTACCGGGAAAAACTGGATGCGGAACTCGCAGAACTTCGTGAAAGCGAATTGTGGCAGGCTGGTAAGGCTGTGCGCAGTTTACGTCCGGAAAATCAACCTTCAAAGGCAGCTAAGTAATCCATTTTCCATATGGCCCCGGGGCTTCAATTCCCGGGGCTTTTTAAAAAGGCCTCATGCAATCGCTCACTTCATTACAACCTTTGGCTGTGGACGCAGCTTACGAACGCCTTAGAAAGGTAGTGCGTAAGACCCCATTGGAATACAACCAACGCCTGTCCCAGCGCTATCGCTGCCACGTGTATTTAAAAAGGGAGGATATGCAGGTCGTACGGTCTTACAAGATCCGTGGCGCCTACAATATGATGGCCCAGTTATCTCCCGAATTATTGCAGCAAGGGGTCGTATGCGCGAGCGCCGGCAACCATGCCCAGGGCTTTGCTTACGCCTGTCATCATATGCAGGTGAACGGCACGATTTTTATGCCCGTGATCACGCCTAAACAGAAATTGCAGCAGGTCCGCAATTTCGGAGGCGACAAGGTTTCCGTGATATTAGTAGGGGATACCTTTGATCAATGCCTGGGAGAAGCCCTGAAATACACGGAAGAGAGCCACAAAACCTTCATACCACCCTTTGATCATCCGAGTATCATTGAAGGGCAGGCCACAGTGGGAAAAGAAATACTGGATGAGCTTTCCGGGATTGATTGGCTGTTCCTGCCGGTAGGCGGGGGCGGACTAGCTGCAGGAGTAGGATATTATTTCCGCACCTTCAGCCCTCAGACCCGTATCATTGGCGTAGAGCCCCAGGGGGCGCCGTCCCTGACGGTGGCCCTTAAATCCGGCGGCCCCGTTACCCTTCCCCAGATCGATACTTTTGTGGACGGCGCGGCGGTCAAACGAATTGGCCAAACCACATTTGAATATTGTAAAGAAGTCCTGGACGACGTAAGGTTGGTGCCGGAAGGCCTGGTTTGCTCCACCATCATCCAGTTATACAATGAAAATGCGATTGTGGCAGAGCCGGCCGGGGCCTTGGCTATTGCGGCCCTGAACGGGTACCGGAAGGAGCTGGAAGGGAAAACGGTGGTCTGTGTGGTCAGCGGTGGCAACAATGATTTAGACCGTATGCCGGAGATCAAAGAAAGGTCGTTACAATATGAGGGCCTCAAACACTATTTCCTGATACGCTTCGCACAACGCCCGGGGGCGCTGAAGGAGTTTGTGAATAATGTCCTGGGACCCAACGACGACGTCGTACGCTTTGAGTACATGCAGAAAACCAACAAGGAATCGGGCCCTGCCCTGGTGGGAATTGAGCTCCAATCCAGGGAAGATTATGAATACCTGTTGGGGCGTATGAAAGCGCACCAGATCAATTTTACGACCCTTAACGATGACTCTGCACTTTTTGGATACTTAGTATGACAATTTTGTAGAGTTGTTGAAAATTTTGCAATGAAAGTCGTACATTTATAACGGAAAGTTAACGATTGCTGCCTCCGTACGCTGATTTATTCATTTGTTGTGAATTGTTGTACAAGTAAACCCAGTATTTGCTATGAGTAATGGAGGCCTTTATAATGCAAGCTTTGAACATGATTCCTGTGGTATCGGTTTTGTCGCCAATATCAAGGGGAACAAATCCCATCAGATTGTTTCGGATGCACTGACCATATTGGAGAATATGGAGCACCGCGGTGCCTGTGGTTGTGAAGAGAACACAGGAGACGGCGCAGGGATCATGATACAAACACCCCACGAATTCTTTTTTGAAGAATGTCTCAAACTGGGGGTACACCTTCCGGCTTACGGCCGTTACGGGGTAGGCGTTCTTTTCTTTCCCCGGGAGATCCGGCTTAGAGAAGAATGCAGAGCTATTTTTCAAAGGGCCGCAGAGCGACTGGGCCTGGAAGTCCTGACCTATCGCCGGGTTCCCGTAGTAGCGGACTCTATTGGTTCTACAGCCCTCTCCGTAGAACCTGAAATGGAACAGGTCTTCATCGCTTGTCCCGACCATATTCAGAATGCGGACGATTTTGAACGCAAATTATTTGTCCTTCGCAACTATGCGACGAGCATCATCAGCAATACCGTGAAAAAGGATGCGGTGGGCTTTTATATTGCTTCCCTGTCTTATAAGACGGTGGTGTATAAAGGGCAATTAACCTCCAAACAAGTCAGACAATATTTTACCGACTTATCGCACAAACGGCTGGTATCCGCCTTCGGGTTGGTCCATTCCCGTTTTGCCACCAATACATTCCCTTCCTGGGATCTTGCTCAGCCGTTCCGCTTCATCGCCCATAACGGGGAGATCAACACCTTACAGGGAAATATCAACTGGCTTAGGACCAGCGAGCGGGGATTCACCTCTCCTTATTTCAGCAAGGAAGAGATGGACATGTTGTTGCCCATTGTATCGGGCGTCCAATCGGATTCAGCCTGCCTGGACAATATGATTGAATTGCTGACCCTGACCGGTCGCTCTCTTCCCCATGTCATGATGATGCTCATTCCAGAGGCCTGGGATGGCAACGAGCAGATGGACCCGGTGAAGAAGGCGTTTTATGAATACCATGCTTCCATCATGGAGCCCTGGGATGGTCCCGCGTCCATTTCCTTTACGGATGGCAAGATTATCGGAGCGACACTGGACAGAAACGGACTTCGCCCTTCCAGGTACTGCATCACTTCCGACGACAGGGTGATCATGGCCTCTGAAACAGGAGCCCTTCCGGTGGATCCCAAACTCATCATTGAAAAGGGCCGCCTCCAACCGGGCAAGATGTTTGTCGTGGATATGGAGCAGGGCAGGATTATCAGTGATACCGAATTGAAAGAGACCATCTGTTCCCAGAAACCTTACGGGGAATGGCTGAATAAATATAAGATCCGCCTGGACGAATTGCCGGATCCGCGTGTGGCATTTACCCACCTGGAACACGACCAGATTTTCAAATACCAGAAAGCCTTCGGTTATTCCACCGAAGACATGGATACGATCATCGCTCCTATGGCGACTTCGGGCAAAGAGCCCATTGGCTCCATGGGGATTGATACGCCACTGGCAGTATTGAGCGACCAGCCCCAACACCTGGCTAATTATTTCAAGCAGTTGTTCGCCCAGGTGACGAATCCGCCGATCGATCCCATCCGGGAAAGAATGGTGATGTCACTGGCTACGTTTGTCGGCAGTACTGACAATATGTTGGCAGAAGATCCGTTGAGCTGCCACACGGTAGCTTTGCAACACCCTGTGTTGACCAACCATGACCTTGAAAAGATCCGCAGCATCGATACGGGGATATTCCAGGCAAAGACCTTGCAGACCTACTTCCGTGCAAGCGGCCAACCAGGTGCTTTAAAAGCGGGGCTGGACAGGTTATGCAGGTATGCGGTGGATGCCGTGGACGACGGGTTCAAGGTGTTGGTGTTGTCCGACAGGGCCATCGATTCCGAGCACGCCAGCATCCCTTCCCTGCTTGCCGTATCTGCCGTACACCACCACTTATCCCGGAAAGGACTGCGGGGTAAGGTGGGGATTGTAGTGGAAGCCGGAGATGTATGGGAAGTACACCATTTTGCCTGCCTGATTGGCTTTGGCGCTACCGCAGTGAATCCCTACCTGGCCATGTCTACCATTCGGGATATGAAGCTCGGGGGCAAGCTGGAGACCGAACTGGATGCGGACCAACTCAAGAAGAACTATGTGAAGGCCGTCTGCGACGGGCTGTTAAAGGTTTTCTCCAAGATGGGGATCTCCACTTTGCAGTCTTACCAGGGAGCGCAGATATTTGAGATCATCGGTCTCAACCACGCGGTGGTGGATACTTATTTCACCGGAGCCGTATCCAGGATCGAAGGAATGGGGCTGGATGAAATTGCCAAAGAGATTCTGGCGCGTCATTACCTGGGATTCAGCCGTAAAGAAGCGCCGGTGGACCGTCTTCCCGTGGGTGGTGTCTATCAATGGAAGCGTAAGGGGGAAGCCCACCTTTTCAATCCCCAGAGCATCCACCTGTTGCAGGTGGCCACCCGTACGAACGATTACAATACTTTTAAAAAATTCTCCAAGGTCATCAATGACCAGGATGAAAAGGCGCTGACCTTGAGAAGCCTTTTGGCCTTCCGCCGGACCCGCCCCAGTATTTCTATTGATGAAGTCGAGCCGGCAGAGAATATCTATAGGCGCTTTGCCACTGGAGCGATGTCATTTGGGTCCATCTCCCATGAGGCCCACTCCACCCTTGCCATTGCCATGAACCGGCTCGGAGGTAAGAGCAATACGGGTGAAGGCGGGGAAGATGAAGCGCGCTTTGACAAATTACCCAACGGGGACTCCATGCGTTCTGCCATCAAGCAGGTCGCTTCCGCCCGTTTCGGGGTCACCAGCCTTTACCTGACAGAGGCGGATGAGCTGCAGATCAAGATGGCCCAGGGCGCTAAGCCCGGGGAAGGCGGACAGCTACCGGGACATAAGGTGGACGAGTGGATTGCCAAAACAAGACATTCCACCCCCGGCGTAGGATTGATCTCCCCTCCACCTCACCACGATATTTACTCCATTGAGGACCTGGCACAGCTCATCTTTGACTTGAAAAATGCGAACCGAGCAGCCAGGATCAGCGTCAAGCTGGTCTCTAAAGCCGGCGTTGGCACCATTGCAGCGGGCGTTGCCAAGGCTAAGGCCGACGTGATCGTCATTGCCGGTCACGACGGAGGTACGGGCGCTTCTCCCATCAGTTCGATCAGGCACGCCGGATTGCCCTGGGAACTGGGCCTTGCTGAGACGCACCAGACCCTGGTACGCAATAAGCTGAGGAGCCGGGTGACCGTCCAGACAGACGGGCAGCTTCGGACAGGAAGGGATCTGGCCATTGCGGCCCTCCTGGGAGCCGAAGAATGGGGAATTGCTACTGCCGCCCTGGTGGTGGAAGGATGTATCATGATGCGGAAATGCCATGTGAACACCTGCCCCGTGGGTATTGCCACCCAGGACCCCGAATTGCGCAAGCGGTTTACGGGTGACCCGGATCACGTGGTGAATTTCTTCAAATTCCTGGCCCAGGAACTGAGGGAGATCATGGCCGAATTGGGATTCCGGACGGTCAACGAAATGGTGGGCCAGGCGTCCTCCTTGCAAGTGAGAGATAATATCCGTCACTGGAAATACAGCAAACTCGACCTGTCCCCGATCTTATACGAAGTACCGGCAGCGGCGACGACAGGACTCTATCACCAGGAAGACCAGGATCATGGCCTGGCGGATATACTGGATTGGAAATTACTCAAGGTAGCTCAGCCGGCCCTGGAAAAACAACAGCCGGTAAACGCGTCCTTCCCGCTTCGGAATACGGACAGGACTGTGGGAACGGTATTGTCCAATGAGATCACCAAACGGTATAGGGCGGCAGGTCTCCCGGATGATAC
>Ga0302309_10000749_pt1 | contig 34327 bp, 35 predicted proteins | sample III_Palsa_N1_1_FD_200453 | JGI IMG/M metagenome (GOLD analysis project Ga0302309, IMG submission 200453) | Peat permafrost microbial communities from Stordalen Mire near Abisko, Sweden - III_Palsa_N1_1 | ecosystem: Environmental > Terrestrial > Soil > Palsa > Peat permafrost | place: Sweden... | reverse complement strand
TCTGTGGGATTACCCTCTTCATCGACGATGAACTGCACGACGACGATTCCTTCGATCTTTTTTTTCCAGGCATTCTCCGGATACTTTAGTGTCTTGTTCAGAAAGCGAAGCCATTGAGCGGTTCCTCCGGGGTATTCGGATTCCCGGATAAATTCCTTGATCTTCTTGTTCTTCGAACCGTCGTCGTTGTAGAATGTGCCCGACACCTGCTTGCCGTTCTCGTATACGACATCCCCGGCCACCTGGCCGCTGCGGAAATATCCGATCCATTCGCCGTCCCTTTCGCCATTTTTGTAGTTACCCGTCGTCATTGACTTTTTGTTGGGCCAAAGGTATATTTCCTTGCCATTTTCTTTATTGTCCTTATACGTGCAGCGGTGGGAAGCAAGTCCTGTGCTGTCGAACCAGGTGAATTCCCCTTGTTTGATCTTGCAGGAGTCGTCCGAATAAGTGCCGGTCATTTGCGTTTTACCGTTGATAAAATGGTCGGCGACCTGCCAACCGGCACCCTGCTTTATCCGGACCCTGTAAAAAGAAGCATGCATGGCGGTAGTATCCCGCCAATAGGCATTGAAATAGGTAGTGTCCTGGGTTTGGGCAAAAGTGGAGAGGTGGCAGATAATAAGGCTTGCAATCAGGAGTGTTGGTTTCATGGCAGTAAGATAATGTATGCTTCGCGAAATTGCAATGCGGTTGTGTTCTACAAAATGTTTTATTGTTGTTGTAATATTTCCTGCATCAGATCCGAAATCCTGCATGGCCAAAAAAGGGTAACGGCCGGCCGTTCCGGAAGCGAGAATATTTTTATACATTGGATAATTATGTATATTTGTCTTATGTATTAAAATACTAAACCTATGGGCAAAAGAATGATCATCGCCAGCGGCATCCTGACCGCCCTGGCTTTCCTGGCGGGCAAACTGCTGGAAAAGCTACATTCTCCGCTGACGGATTTTTTCGGATTGCTTTGCTTCCCTTTTTTCACGGTGGTATTCGTGTGGTCGCTTTTGCTGGTGCGGGTCCGCCTGATCAGTACCAATAACACAACCAGAAAGGTTTTCTTAGGTATAAGGATAGCCGTTTGTACGGGTATCCTCATGTTGTTAATGGCGGTTTTCCGGCCCCGGTCTTACGGCACGCCGCCATTGGCAAAAAGAGCGGACATGCGTTACTGGCAATTGCCCACTGGTTCCCGGATCGCTTACACGCTGCTGCCGGGAAAAGGTCTCCAAAAACCTTATCCTGTTATCTACCTCTTAGGGGGACCCGGTGGCTGGGTCGATGAAACGATTATCCGTATGATGACGCCGCTGACGGCGGACGGGTACGATGTCTACTTGTACGACCAGGTGGGCAGCGGTTGGTCCGGTAGGCTCGCCGACATCCGTGACTATACGGCAGAAAGACATAAAAAGGACCTCGAGGCGATCGTAAAGGAAACGGGCGCGGAAAAAGTGATCCTGATCGGGCAATCGTGGGGCGCCATCCTGGCTACGCTTTTCGCGGCCGATAACCCCGGCCAGGTGGCTAAAATGTTTGTAACCGGGCCTGGGCCTATCGAACCCCTGAATCCGGAGGCGACCAGGACGATCCCGCCCGATAGCCTGCATTTGCACGAGCCTTATTATACCAATCACCAGGGAAACGAACGGGCTAATAACATCCGGCTGGTTGTGATCCCCGATGCCGGTCATTTCATTTTTTTCGAACAGCCGGAACGCTACCTCTCAGCGATCCGGGATTTCCTGAAATAGGAACTGGATCCGCCGGGGGAGTGGACCAGGCGGAACTGGTTTTGCTTTGGAGGCCTTGCGTAATTGTCCTAATTTCAATGCTATGGAAAGTAATGTTGACCAGAAGCTCGCCGTGTTAATCGATGCGGATAATGTTCCGCCTACCCGGATCAAGGCGATGCTGGAGGAAATCACTAAATATGGAACGCCAACGTTTAAACGGATCTATGGCGACTGGACCTCTTCCCGAATGTCAGCATGGAAACCAGTCTTATTGCCTTATGCCATAACTCCCATTCAACAATACAGCTACACTACGGGAAAAAACGCAACTGATTCGGCCTTAATCATTGATGCGATGGATATTCTTTATTCAAGCAAGGTTAGCGGTTTTTGTATCGTATCCAGCGACAGCGATTTTACGAGACTGGCAACGAGGCTCAGGGAAGCGGGTATGACCGTGTATGGGATGGGTGAGAAAAAGACTCCCCTGCCGTTTATCTCGGCTTGTGATAAATTTATCTATATTGAAATATTGGAGGCACCCATTCCGGAAGAGAAACCCGCTTCTGCTGTCAGCGCCGTAACGAAAAGAAAACCAACCCCGGCGTCTGTTGCCCCAAAACCGATGTCTATCATTACTCCAGGGCTGGTTAAATTAGTGAAAGATAGCATCAACGATCTTGCAGGGGACGACGGATGGGTTTTCCTGGGCAACCTGGGAATCCTGCTGATAAAAAAGCAGCCGGACTTCGACTCTCGGAACTATGGATATAAAAAGCTGACCTACCTGATCAAAAGCATGCCGGATCTGGAGATTCAGGAAAGAAAGGGAAAGGACTCCGATGCTTTAATGGTTTTTGTAAGACTGAAGGAGTCGGCTTAAATCTGTGGGAATGACCCCTAGCTGCTGCAAGAAGGAAAGACGGTCGGTCTGGATATCACTTGCAATGATCTTTCCGTCCTTACATTCATAGAAGGCCATGGCCGGGACAACAACATGTTTTTTTGTGGGCGGGATGTTTTGGAATGGACCCGTCTGCGTGCCTTCAAATGTTTGTTTGAGAAACACTTTCTCTTCGCTGGCCATCAGTACCTGCACTTCCCAATGCGCATCGGGAAAGGCGGCGAGCAGATCTTTGATCGGCTGTCGAAACCCCGAAAGCCCTTGACGCCCCCCTTGTCCATGATAATTGACTGAGATCAGCGTATCGAGCTCGTCGAGCTTCCTATTATTCAGGATGTCGTGATACAAGTGTATGATCGCGTCGCGGGAGGAGGTCATATGTTTATCACTTTTTTGTTGGGAGAGCGTATCGTTCGCGGACTGTGCCCGGGCTGTCACCCCAAGAAGGAGTGCCCAGCACGCCAGAAACGGCATTTTGAAAGATGGTTTCACTATTTTGATCGTTGTTTGCACAAATGTCGACAGCTATTGGCTGCCGAAATTGTAAAAAATCATTGATCTTCGCAACCCGTTGCACTTGGAGGATTGCATCGAACTCAATTCGGATGATGGCAAGGCGGAGACGGGAACGCTGTCAATGCTCTTATCTGGAATGTTTGTTTTTGCGGCAGTATTGGTTTTTGTGATCCTCCGTTTGACTAAGAATAGGAATTGACCCCCTTGCATTTCCAGGGATTGATTAGTGTCGGGCACGAATGAAAACGTAGTGGTTCCTCATTAGTTTTCTTTTTCCTTGAATGAAAAGAATAATTTTATCACTGACCAGTCGTTCTTATCCTGAAGCCGAATGGTCGGTTCAAGATGCCAGATCCATTGCCTGTACGGGGCGACAATCTGTATCTACCCTGGATCACGTATAAACAAGCTGATCAAATTATTATATTCTTTGATCCGTATCCTAGCGTACCATTAGGCGACCCTTGACCTGCCAGGAAAAATAACTGGGCTCTAACCGAGCCAAGGCGCGACCTCCGGATGAACTTTCGGAGGTTTTTTTTGATACGTAGATTAATTACTACATCCCGCACCATCTCTACTACATCATGTTGATACCTTGCCCTATTTTTTATCCCAATGGCCCTGGGCTTCACACAAATATCTCTTTGAGCTCATCACCGAAACTAAACGGCTCCAAAAGCCGAATCTTGATTTCATGCGATGCGGAAGATTAATAGGGCCGATCTATGGCTGGAATCAACTCTAAAACTTATTAGGTATGGTGTTTCACTCATACATATACCCGAGCTTCACCCTTGTCAAGGTGAGCTGCGAGTAACAACCAAAAAAGAACTATTTTTGGTACATGCCCACTTACCGCTGCCTGCAATTTTTGTTATGCTTAATCGCTGCTTTGCCGACCCTTGCCCAAAGCGTTTCTGAGCAAGTCACCGTCGACTCTTACCTGACGCTGAGCTTTCCCGGCCGAGTTACCCATTTCGATTCCTTGGACATAACCCTTTTTCAGTCGATGGTCGATCAAACGACCTACCAGGTTGTCAAGCGGGCTCACGTTTTTGAGCAAGCCAGCCAGGAGGAACAAGCAGCTATGATCGATCAGGTTTCGCGGCAACCCACCGGCCAAGGCGCTGGCTAATGCACGGATTTTTTATTCGCATGCTGTTTTCCATGGTCTACAGCCCCTTCCTGTAAAACAACCAAAATAGTATTAAGATGTATTATACTGCCAAACTATGCGACTGTCAGTCTTTGTATTACTAGTAATTGTTGCTATTCCGGGACGGGCGCAACGATTCGATACGCGTGCGATAGGAGCCTTCTGGATCGTAGTGGACAAACTCGAGCAGGATCAGCCGCTAACGGACACTTTGTGGCAAGCCTATTACGATCTCCCAGGCAATAGGAAATATATGGAGCAAAACCGACCAGATGAGCAGGTGGCCCAATATCGGAGGTACCTCGCACTGGTGTTCCGGCCCTCGATGCGCGATTCGCTGCCAGCTCTGCACAAACAGAAGGGTGGACCGGGCAACGATATCCTTGAAAACCTGCTCTATATCCATGACCACGAGGCCGCAATCAGGCAATATATGGAAGTGGTGACTTCGAACACCTATTTACCTGCTTGCATCGCCCTTGCCAGGCGGTATTTGCCGGCAAAGACCAATGCATTGCCGGCTGATCTGGTGATCTACATAGAGGCGATGACCTTTGACGCGGCGATTCAGCCGCCGAACATGTATTTCGGCATTTCTGCCATCTACGATCTCGACCGCCTACAAAAAGGGACGCTGGCAGCGCACGAACTGCATCATCAACTGAGGGGTAACCGCGAGATCGAAAAACGCGTTTCTTCGGCCGACACCGTCAGCTTCGCCATCATCGAGCAGACCAATAACGAAGGCACAGCCGATATGGTGGATAAATCGATTGAAGTAGCCCATGCCGACTCGATTTATAATGGTCCTTCCCTTGTGCACTGGCTGTTCGACGATGCACCAACGGTCATTCGGCAACTTGATTCAGCCTTTTTGATCAACGCCTCGGCGCATGAAGGAGAAAGACCGATCAACTACCGGGATATCCACCGGATGATGCGCTACTCCAGCGGCCATATTCCCGGCTTTTATATGGCGAACGTCATTATCCGCAATGGGGGACAGGCGGCATTGATAAAGGGGAGCAACAACCCTTTCGGTCTGTTTGAACTCTATAATAGGTTGGCTGCAAAAGACAAGGAGCATCCCGTGTTATTCAGCGACCGGACCATCGCTTACCTTAGGGGGTTGGAGAAGCGGGTCTATTGACCCGGGCAGGCCTCAAAGCGGCAATGTTGTCGACAAGTCAGGGAGCATAGCAACCTGGGGCATGTATCGACGGCCAACAGTTGAAGAAAGGCGGGGAATCATTGAATTAATGGTCTTTTATCCTGGTTGAGGATGGGAGTATTGTATTCCGTACTTATTTTCGGAAGACAAAAATAGTCACGCCATGCCTAACCAGACCTTCCTTTTTAAAATTGGCTTTGGATGTTGTATCCTATTAAGCTCGATCGTCGTTGCGTCAGCTCAGGGAAATTCCCGTAGTATAATCGATACCAGCGACAGGCCAGTGGTATTTGCACCAGGCGTCGTATCAACTCCCTTTGAAGAGGTCGCGGCGACGTTTACACCAGACGACAATCTTGTTTATTTTGCGCAGGGTACTATTGCAATGGAAATCTGCTATTCGAAAAGAATACACGGCGAGTGGGAAAAACCGCATGTGGCTGCTTTTTCGGGGCGTTGGGGCGACTGGGATCCTTTTCTCAGTCCCGATGGCCGGCAGATTTATTTTGTTTCGAACCGTCCGCTGGACACTACGGGTGAAAAAAAATTTAAACGGTCTACACATTTGTGGTACGCCGACCGGCTCGGCGACGACAGCTGGTCTGAGCCGCGTTGTATAAAAGACAGCTTTAATATGGATGGTATAGGCAATTATGCACCGACCGTAAGCCGGTACAAAGACCTGTGTTTTTATTCGCCGCAAAGAGACAAAACCGGCAAGGGGCAGAGCTATTATGCCAAATGGATGGGAGACCACTACGATAAGCCAAAGGTGCTATTGCTAAATGGCGCCGAAGAAATAAGCGATCCGTACATTGCCCCGGATGAAAGCTATATCATTTTTGTAAGTGGGAACGATCTTTATATCAGCTATCGCCATGGAGATAGCTGGAGTACGGGAGAGAAACTCGGACCCCAGGTAAACGACGGCAGTTCCAACTATGATCCCACGGTTTCGCCTGACGGGAAGATGCTTTACTTTACGTCTACACGGATCAGGGGTTACTACAAAAGGGACCCCATAACCCTTCCTATGGATTATGATGCATTGCTAAAAGAAATGAATGGGATATTCAACGGGAAGGGAAATATTTTCATGATCCCTATTCATCTGCCTGGGGCCGCTTCCTGATCCCGGTAACGGCTGATGCGGATGGCCGTCATTCATTGGGTTTAGTATATATGATATCTTTTGCATAGGTGGCCATATTTATCCCACTTGTCTTTTACCGAGAAAATTATTCCGATGGTGGGAATGGAAAGGCCGATTGTTGCTGAACGATTTTTCGGCGGGCAGGTATAACGCACTGTTTACCATCCACGAAAATGTCGTCGAATAAATTGGCACGCCGATTGGATTTACGTATTCGGTTTTTCATAGGATATTGGATTTAAAAACGGGCTGGATTTCTATCCGGGCCTTTTTTTTTGCCCCATGGCCGTGCGTTCAAAAATAACGTCAACTGACCGCTCGCCCTTCGGCCGCCTGCGGTGTCTCCTACTGGCAGGTATCGTAAACAATTGGGCGATCAAGTTCGAGACCAATCCCATTGAAGCCTATTTCATTTTGTCATGAGAAAGTAAAATCCTCCAAAAATGGAACGATCATTCCAGAAACAATCTACATTTGTGGAACGATCAGTCCAAAATGGGAGATCGCAAATTGTAAATCAATAGAAAAGTAAAAATCATGAGCAAATTAGCAAACAAGGTTGCCGTAGTAACCGGCGCTTCCAAGGGTATAGGTGCACAAACCGCCAAAGGCCTCGCAGCCGCGGGCGCATCCGTCGTCGTCAATTACTCTTCCTCTAAAGAAGGTGCCGATAGCGTAGTCGCCGAGATCAAAAGCAAAGGCGGCAAGGCCGTTGCCATTCAGGGCGACGTGTCAAAGGCAGCCGATGTCACCCGTCTCTTCGCAGAAACGAAAAAGGCCTTCGGTGGCCTCGATATTCTCGTCAATAACGCGGGAATCTATAAGTTCACGACCCTGGAAGAGGTCACGGAAGAAGAATTCCACCGCCAGTTCAATACCAATGTCCTCGGTCTGTTGCTGACAACCCAGGCTGCGGTGAAAGATTTTGGTACCAGTGGCGGTAGTGTAATTAACATCGGCTCGGCCGTCACCCGTCTGACCCCTGCCAACAGTTCCATCTACACGGCTACGAAGGGCGCGGTCGACGCGATCAGCGGAGTACTGGCCAAGGAGTTGGGAGCAAAGAAGATCCGCGTCAACTCCCTCAACCCCGGCATGGTAGAGACCGAAGGTACTCATACCGCCGGATTCATCGGCAGCGATTTCGAAAAACACCTGGCCTCCCAGTCGCCTCTTGGCCGGATCGGGCAGCCCGGTGACATTGCGTCGGTCGCGGTTTTCCTGGCCTCGGATGATTCCGGTTGGCTCACTGGCGAAACGCTCACCGCCAGCGGTGGGGTTCACTAGTCGGCGATATCCACTAAAATAATTAGCTTTGCTCATCATTCGGTGGGCAAAGCTATTTTTCATTATGGCAAGAACAAAAGATTTTGATGAAAGTGAAGTGCTGGAAAAAGCCATCAAATTATTCTGGCAAAAAGGCTACAATGGCACGTCCATGCAGGACCTCGTAGATGGGCTGGGGATCAGCCGTTCCAGCATTTACGACACCTTTGGCGACAAACACCAGCTCTATCTCAAAGCCTTGTGTACCTATCGTCAGAACGCGATCGCCGTACGAGACCAGATCCTCAATGCGTCGATTCCGGCAAAAGCCGCCATTCGCCAATTGATGGACCTCATCATCGACCAAATGATCCGCGACAAACAACACAAAGGCTGTTTCCTTGTCAACTCCGCTGTCGAAAACGCGCCCCACGATAAGGAGACCAATGCCATCGTGTGTCAGAACGATCGGCAACTGGAAAACGCTTTCTACGAGGTCATCAAAAGAGGCCAGATCAATGGCGAGATCGCCGGCAAACAAGATCCCCGGGCCCTCGCCCGTTTCCTCTTCAATAACATCGTCGGCATTCAGGTCACCGCGAAATCCGCCACCGACAAAGCCGCCTTCGACGACATTGTCAGTCTCACCATGTCCGTGCTGGATTAGTTGGGTGTATTTTCGCCGACCTCCATCACTTAGCCCGGTCCTCGAAGATGCCGATCATAAGGAGCCATGCTCCCGAAATGAGGAATGCGAATAATACAATGATGGCGATAGCAGCGATGTAAAGCCCTGAGGGATATCCGAGCATAAGAAGAATGGCACCTATAACTTCAGCGAGGTAACATATCGTGCCACCCGCAAGACGCGGCAGTTTCAATCCAACAGAACTCATTCCCGCTTTGATAGCTATAACATAGCCCCTAACGAAGACGGCTGTTGCGATGAACCAAAGAACAAGCCACTCAAAGCCGAGCACTCCAAGATCTTGCTTCCCAATAAGCGCAAGACTGCTTGCCATGAAAATGGCAGTAAAGCCCGTCAGCATGTTAATGGCCCGGTTTTTATGTGTTGTGTTTTGGATAATGATCTGGTGATTGATCGACATCGCCACGAAAATCAGACCTGCAAGCGCCGCCGCGCCGCCACCCACCATCACAAAAAAATTGTTCCACTGTTCTGGCATACCTATATTTTTTCGTTAGTGCTAATTTCGGCAAAATGGTGTGATGGTGAAAGCCAGTTGGACAGTGTGATGGTCCAGATTTTTATGCTGATAGCTCAAGTTACTGTCCAACCGGCAAAAGTACATGAAAACGCGAGCCCCCGCCCTCGTTGGGTCGGACATAGATCTCGCCGCAATGATTGGAAACTATCCTTTTACAAAGAGCCAGGCCGATACCGGTGCCCTCGAAATGTTGCCTGGTGTTAAGCCGTTGGAAGATCAGGAAGACCCGTTCCTCAAACCTGGGATCGATGCCGACACCCTGGTCGACGAAGATGATCTCGACATAGGAAAGTCGGCTATCCAATTGCGGATGTTCCTTTAATTCCTCCGGCGACAGCTGTCGCCATGAAATATCGATCACGGGCGGCAGGTTTGCCCGGGTAAATTTAAGCCCATTGCCAATCAGATTATAAAAGAGCTGATTCATCTGGAGCGGAACAGCATGGACCGTGGGTAGTGGGTTATAGTGTATTTTCGCCTGTTTCTGTTCGATCTGCAGATCGAAATCCCGAAGAACGTTCTGGAGGATCACCGTCAGATCGATTTGCTCGAAGACGCTGGCGTCCAGGACTTTTGAAAAATTCAGCACATCCCTGATCAGATCGGCCATACGTTCCGCGGACAGGCTGATCTTCTCCAGCAGATCCCTGGCCTCGGCATCGATACTCTGGGCGTGTCGTTGGTTGAGGATTGATGCAAACGTCCGGATCTTTCGCAACGGCTCCTGCAGGTCATGCGAGGCGATGGTTGCAAATTGTTCCAGGTTCTCATTGGAAGTTTTAAGCGCAGCATTCGCCTCTTTCAGGGACGAGGTCTGCTCTTGTACTTGTTTTGTCAACTCCTGGCTGAAGTGCTTTTGCTCTTCTTCGCGCTTCCGGGTCTCCGTGATATCTTCCATGGCCAGCAGTACCAGCTGCTCGGTATTCTCCTTCCGGAAGATGCGGCCGGCGTTCAGCAATAATATCCATTCCCCGCCTGTTTTGGGTGGGTATTCGATCTCGATATCATTGATCTTCAGTTCCCGCGATAAGAGGTTGTCGAGGGCCTGACGAAGCGGCGGCACATCCCACTTTCCGTTTTCGAGACCATAAAGCGACCGTCCCTCCACTTCCTCTTCCGCGAGACCGAATTTCTCATAAAACGACCTATTGGCGGTTCTTACCTGCATGCTGCGATCCAGAACCAGGAGCGGCTCGCGCATGGTGGCGATAATAGCTTCCGCATAGAGTCGGGCCAGGTTCAGCTGCTCGTGCCGATCATAGAGCTCCTGGTTTAGCGTAGTTAATTCTTCGTTTGTACTTTGAATCTCTTCTTTGGAGGTTTCCAGCTCTTCATTGAGGCTCTGCAGCTCTTCGCTTCCCGATAACAGTTCTTCATTGGCGCTTTGCAATTCCTCGATAACGGCTTCCTGGTCTTCGACGAAGCTGCGCATGTCCTCGCGAAGCACGGTCAGCTCTTTTTCCAGCCGCTGGTTGCGCAGGCGCTCTGTCTCGCCCTCCGAATGCCTTGCCGGCTTGTCCGCTTCCGTATGCCCCCCGGGGCCGGCGGTCTCCCCATCCCTGAAAAGGACAAGATAATAGGGTTCCGTTGTATTCGGCAAGGGATAGATCTCCATGCCAACCAGGCGGTGATTATCGGATATTGCCAGTGGGATGCTTTCAGTGACTTGCGGATGCCTGGAGATCTTCGCCTTGTGCAAGGCGTTTCTAAGCTCGAAGGAAAGGCCGTCTCGCGTAAGTTTCAGGATATTCAGACTTGCCTTACCGGTTCCGGGCTGCAGCCAGCTATCAGTAGCTCCCCTGAACTCGACGATATCCCATTGCTCGTTCACCACTACGCCCGGTGGCGAGAAACGTGCCAACAGCAGGTTGTCGGCACTTTTCTGATAATCGTCCCGGCCACGCTCTTTGCGAAATGGTTTTCCCGGATCGACGGCGGCATGCTCCGTCCGTCCGCCGGACACGGGCAAAAATTTTGCTGGTCCGGGCTTGCGGACATAAATCTTTTCTTTTCGGTCGAAAGGCAGAAAAAGATCGACGGCCGGCGCCGTCGTCTCGGAACGACCGAGCAACAAATAGCCATTTTCGTTCAAGGCATATTGAAAGGTTGTCAATGCTCTCTTCTGCAAAAAAGGTTCCATATAGATGAGCACGTTACGACAGCTGACAAGATCCATCCGTGCAAAAGGCGGGCTTTTGAGAAAATTGTGATGGGCGAAAACACACATCTCACGAATGGATTTATTTACATGGTAGCTGCCGGCTATTTTCTCAAAATATTTCTCCAGGCGTTCGGGTGAAAGCCCTGTTATGTCCACCTTGGAATATACCCCCTTTCTGGCAATAGCTATCGATCTTTCGGATACATCGGTCGAAAAGATCTGGATGTGCTGGCCGTCGAGCTTGTCTCCCAGGTACTCACAAAGCAAGATGGCCATGGAGTAAGTCTCCTGGCCGGTGGAACACCCGGCGATCCAGATACGCAACGGGACATTATCGGTTTTGTTATTGAACAAAAGAGGCAGGAGCGATTCGCGGAGGGTGTCATACGTACCGGGATCACGAAAAAAACTGGTTACGGGTATCAGGAGATCCTGGTATAGCAGATCCTGTTCGTCAGCATTCCCTTTAAAAAAACCCAGGTAAGCGGAGATCGTAGTGATCTTATTCAACCCCATTCTCCGGTTGATACGCCTGCGGATCGTCGTTTGTTTGTAATACGTAAAATCCGTGCCTTTTTTTAAACGCAGCACGTTTAGCAGCTGTCTGAAGGCCTCTTCGTGATCTGCGTTTTCGAACGTGCCGGATGCCGGATCTTTTTTCAATACCGTCAGCGAATCAGCGAGCTGCAATGGTATTTCTTCCGGCGTCAAAATGAAATCCACTACCCCTGCATCGATGGCGCTTTGCGGCATTCCGCGGAAGGCCGCCGATCCCTGTTCCTGTGCGAACGTCATCCCGCCTTTCTCCCTGATCGCTTTTAGTCCCTGCGTTCCATCGGAAGCGGTGCCGGATAATACTACGCCAACGGCATACGAACCGTGGACTTCGGCCAGCGAAGTGAAAAAAAGATCGATCGGCAGATTCTTCTCATTCCTGGGCCGCGCCCTCAATCGCAAACGGCCATCATAAGCCGTCAGTAGCTTATTGGAAGGGATGATGTAGATGTGATCGGGCTCGACGTGAACATTGTCGGTAATCTCCTGCACCGGGATAGAAGTGCTCTTTTGCAGGATCTCCGACAGCAGGCTTTCATGATTCGGCTCCAGGTGTTGGACTAAAATAAAGGCCATGCCGGATGATGGGGGGATCGCCCTGATGAGCCGTTTGAATGCCTCCAGGCCACCGGCGGAAGCACCGACTCCTATCACGGGGAAAACGTTAGAGGAGGTGGCGGGGCTTTTTGTTTTTTTTGATCCGGCCATATCGGCAATGGGAATTTCTCCCAAGGTACGCTTTATAAACGGTAGCAAACGGCATTCAGGTTCATGCCGGCGCCTACGGATGCAAACATAATGATATCGCCCGGGTTCAAGCGGTGGCCCGGGATGATCCCCTTCCTCACCATATCGAAAAGCGTGGGAACAGTGGCTACTGAACTGTTCCCTAATTCCCTGATGTTCATCGGCATGATACCCTCCGGCAATCGCTGGATGCCAAAAAGACCATAGAACGCTTTCACGATCGCCGCGTCCATTTTTTCATTCGCCTGGTGAAGGAATATTTTCTTGAGCTTGTCCAGTTCGATCCCACAGGCCTCGAGGCAGGTCTTCATCGCCGCGGGAACGGTGCGGAGGGCAAATTCATACACCTTACGGCCCTGCATTTTCAGGAATCGTCCATTGATACCCCCAGGCGGACAATACGATTCACCAAGGGCAATATAGCTACTTTCCTCCGCCGCATATGTCCGGCTTACCGAGCCAAGGATGCCGGAATCGCACGATCCGGAGCCGGTGGCTTCCAGGACCACCGCCCCGGCGCCATCGCTAAAGATCATGGAGTCCCGGTCGTGCGGATCGATGACCCGGCTCAAGGTTTCGGCTCCTATGACAAGACATCTTCTGGCTATCCCGGCCCGGATAAATGCCTCCGCTTGTATCAATCCCTGTACCCAGCCCGGACAGCCAAACAGGAGGTCATAGGCTACGCAAGCGGGGTTGTAAATAGGAAGGGCACTTTTAACGCGGCTCGCCAGGCTGGGTACGGCATCATTTTGCAGACTATTCCTGGGTACATCCCCAAAATTGTGCGCTACGATCACCTGGTCAATCGTTTCCGGGTCGACACCCGCATCTTCAACGGCCGCCGCGGCAGCAAACGCCGCCATATCGGAGGCATTTAAGCGGTCGTTCGCATAACGTCGTTGCGCAATACCGGTGATCTTCTCGAACTTAACAATGATATCTGCCGTATCCTGCAAAAGACGCTGGCGATCGCCACTATAAAATTCGGCACGCGCAAAATCCTTGTTCTCCCGGATCTCATCCGGTATAAAACTTCCCGTTCCGGTGATCATTGCACTCATAAAATGTTGTTTGGGGGTTTTAACAAAACAGGCGGCCATTGCTGACCGCCCAGGCGGGAATAAGACATTATTCTTCAACTGAGAAGACCAACAACGACCAGAGCTTCAATTTTAAAAACACTTGATCAAAGCTACAAAGCTTCCCGTTGCGGGAATTACAACTTTGCGATAAAATGTTATAAAATTCACAGGTTTCGTCTCACAAGCCGTGCTTCCCGGCAATTTCCGGCGGCAGGTCATTTTCGATGTGTTGCTGTTTGAATTGAGAAGGAGTTAAGCCCGTGACCTTTTTGAATTGGCTGGAAAGATGGGCAAGGCTGCTATAATGCATTTTGTGGGCAATATCCGTCAATGATAGCTTTTCGTATACCAGGAGTTCCTTCACCCTTTCGATCTTGTGACAGATGTAGAACTTCTCGATGGTGGTATGCTGCTTTTCCGAGAAAAGGTTGGACATATAGGTATAGTCGTGCTGAAGTTTTTCCGCCAGGTGCGTGGACAGATTGTGGATCAGCGGATCATTATGGCGGTAGACTACTTCCAGGATGATGTACTTTATCTTTTGTACGAGGAGTTCCTTTTTATCTTCGAACAGTTCGATGCCGGCCTCTTGCAATATCAGGTAAAGTCTGTCGTACTGGGATAAGGTAAACTCCTGATCCATGGTTATCTCGCCGACCTCTACGGAGACGACATGCAGTCCGAACTTTTCCAATTCGTCCCTGACGAACATCAACTTACTCAGATCGACCGTATTTTTTATAAAAATTTTCAAAATCTAAACAGGAAATTTGGCCATTCCCAGTTTATTGCCAAGTTACATAATATTTGGATCAGTCGTATGATAAGTGAAATGCCAGCGGTAAGTTTTACCTTACAGTTGGGAACGGATGCCGCGATCGTGGGGTCTGTCCGTCATGCAGGTGCATCTTATTGGCAGAGAAAAATTTATATATATATGACTATATTGTTGGTGGATGACGACGAGGACGACCGCAGGCTTTTTATAGAGGCCACCAGGGAGTTCGACAGCACGATCACCTGTTTGGCCGCCTCCGATGGAATGGAAGCGCTGGATTGGCTACAAGACGGCGCCCGCGACGTGCCGGATTACATTTTTCTCGATCTGCGCATGCCGGGTATCTCCGGCGAAGAATGCCTGATGGGGATCAAGAAAGCGTCCAGGATGGCCAAGGTCCCTGTCATCGTATACACGACCTCCCGCGATGTGCAGGAGTCGGTGAAATTAAAGCGGCTTGGAGCCGCCCACTTTATGACCAAGCCGGTTGCCCCTGAAGACGTTTACTATATGGTGGCTTTTGTGCTCGGCGAGCACTGGTAAGACTGCACTAATCGGGACCTATCAGCTCACAGAGTCCGTCGATCAGCGTTCTAAGCGCCGCCAGAGTATTTTCATCCAGCGTATTAGTGTCTTTGTTGAGCTTGCCGAACGCACCACCGATCAGCAGTTTCGTTTTTGTCGTCATCTTCGCTCCAACGGTAGTCAACACGAGGTCCAGGGATTCAAATGCCTTTTGGCCGGCAAGTGAAGCTACGATCATTGCCGTTGGTTTATCTTGCAGGACGGTAGTGGCCACGGTCCATTCGATGGCATTCTTTAATACTCCCGGCAGGCTGAATACGTATTCGGGTGTGCAGAGCAGGACTGCATCAGCTTGTTCGATCGACGATATAAAATTTCCGACGGCGGGCGGCAGGTGTTGGGCGTCAGTCAGGTCGGGATTGAAATAGGGAAGCTCAGCCAACTGGTCGTAGATAGTGACGCTCAGACTGGATGAATAGGCGTTTTTTATACAATCAAGAATGACATTATTGACGGAGTTGGAGCGGATGCTGCCGGACAATGCCAGAATATTCGGTTTTGCCATAAGGATAAAGGTAAACGGTTCGCCGTTCTTGCTCAAAAGGCGATTTAACCTTATTGGGTCTGCTGGTGTGGCAGGATATGCCGGCCATCTGGTTCCAGAACGAGGACACGGCCCGGACAAGGGAAACCTACCGCCGGGAGTTGAAGGCGATCATGGATGATCCCTACAATTCACCATCCATTGTGACGTGGGTGCCCTTTAATGAAAACTGGGGTGCCTTCAACGTTAAAGAGATCACAGATTGGGTAAAGCAATACGATCCTTCACGCCTGGTGAACGGTAACTCCGGCTTTAACAATAACCCGGAATATCAAAAGGCATACGGCGACCCCGGAAATGGCGACTATGTCGACACCCATATTTACATCGGGCCCGACGGCGCTTCGACGGCCGACGGACAACGAGCCGCCTCGTTGGGTGAATTCGGCGGGGTGGGACTGTTTGTCCGCGGGCATATGTGGCCGGTGGAAAACAATGCCTACGCTTTGGAGCCGACGACCGCCGCTCTTACCGACCGGTACGTCCTTTTGTTGCAGCAAGTGGAGCAGTTGATGAAATACAAAGGGCTTAGCGTAGCCATTTACACCCAAACCACGGACGTCGAGCACGAGGTGAACGGTTTGCTGACCTATGACCGGGCCGTGGAGAAAATGCAAGTCGATAGGGTAAAGGCCATCAATACGGCAGTGATCGCGGAAAGTCGTGCGATGAATGCTCGTCCTGGCGCAGGTTCTTACAATACAAATTAAAACACCATTAAAAGCAGTTAAATATTGCATTAAAATGGGCCGACGGTAAAAAACCGAGGGGGCGAATCGCTAACTTTTCATAAAACACCTTTTATGCGCTATCTATATGCCCTCCCGCTGCTGCTGATCACCGCATGTACCGTTCAGCACCCCATCACCAAAGAAGTGGCTGAAAACAACAAAGACTACACGGTAGAATACCTGTTCGAGCACGACGGCTGCAAGGTTTACCGGTTCAAGGACCATAACTCCGTCGGCACCTATTATGTGTACTTCACCAATTGCAATGGGGATGCCATTGCCAGGACCGATAGCACCGCCGTCAGGAATTCAACGCGTCTGTCCAGGCCGTCGAACTGACGACCGAAAGACCGCTTGTCATCATTTCGCCTCCGGAGCGCCGGCACCGGCCGTCCACGTGTTATCCTTTTCATTGGCATCCATAAATATCCCACCATCCAGTGTAAAGGATTTCACGGATTTACCAGTCTTGATCTTCACGGAGATCTCTTTCTGATCATCCTTCCAGACAATTGGGGTTTGATGGAAACTTTGCGTCGTTCCGTCGTCAAAAGTGGCGACCACGTCAAACGGGACGGCAAATCCGCCAATGTTCTTAATGGACAACGTATACCCCTTACCCGTTTTCTCGACTTTTTCCAGCGCAAGATCTATGTAGCTGGGCGTAAAGAACCAATTGTAAAAAAACCAGTCCAGGTCTTTGCCTGATCCCTTGCTCATAGAATAAAAATAATCCCATGGAATAGGGTGCTTGCCGTTCCAGTTGTCCATGTAATTGTGCAAACCTTTCTTGAATAGTTTATCGCCGAGCAGGTCCTTTAAAGCAAGATAGCTCAATGATGGCTTGCCATACGCGTTATTGCCGTTGCCGAAAGTAACATCCGGGCTTGGTGTGATGATGGGGTTTTCTTTATCGTGTGCACCGTGGATCCATCGGGTAACCCGGAATTTTTTATAAAAATCATCGGCCGCTTTCTGTCCTCTTTCGGAGAGGCCGATCAGGTATTCAAAAGTCGTCGCCCAGCCCTCGTCCATAAAAGCGTAACGGCTTTCGTTTGTGCCCATGTAAAAGGGGAAGTACGTATGCGCCTGTTCATGGTCCTGCACCAATTCGGCGAAAACAAGGTCAGAGGTATGGCTGTCGTTTATCATCATGGGATATTCCATATCGGCGTATCCCTGGAACGCATTGGATTTTGGATAGGGATAGGGAATTCCTGGCCAGTTATTCGAAAACCAGGCCAAAGAATACCTGCCGTATTGCACCGAATGATGAAAGTCTTCCGATGCGTCGGCAAATGCGGCCTGCATACTGGTACGTCGCTGCGTTTTGTTGTCGACGACGACGCTCGCAGCATCCCAATCGTAATGGTCACTTATACCTATCGCCACATCACTTACGTTGGCGGCTGTCCATTTCCAGGTATTGGTGGCATTTTGTGCAGTGACCTTTTTGTCAGCCAGGTCCTGCTTCGTAGCGACGTTTATGGTAGAGTCGCTTGTCATGGATTGCCTGAGCCGTTCGGCAAAGTCCGGCTGGAGCACCTCAAGGGGATTCAGCAACGTACCGGTTGCCCACACGATGAAATTTGTTGGAACAGTGACATCGAGGGTATAGTCATTAAAATCATTATAAAACTCCAGGGCGCCTGTGTGCGGTTGGGTATCCCATCCCATGTAATCATCATATACCGATACACGCGGGTAGAAATAGGCAATATAAAAACTGGTCGAATCGATTACCCCATCGCGCCCGGGTCGTTTTGACAAGTTATAATGCCAGGAGATGTTGAGGTGTATCGAATCATGCGGCAGCAAGGGACTGGCCAGGTCGACCATTTGATTGGTGGTGATCGCCTCGTTGTTATCCCATACCGTCTTGGCGCCATTTATCATTATCTCATCAACCTTGATCCCGGCCGAGGTGTCGGCTGATCCTCCGCGGCCGCCACCGCGATGAACGTTCACGATCAGTTTCATGTTCAGGCTTTTCAGGGTGTCGGGACTATTATTGAAATAGACGATTTGCTCGACGCCGGTAATGGTGTTGTTCGGCGGCATAACCGTCAAAGCAATATGATACCGCCCGTGATTTTCCCAGTAATTTTTTCCGGGCTTGCCGTCGAGATCACGGGTGCCATTATTGTATGCTTTTTGAATTTCAGGCGGCATAGTGAGGGCTTGTGCACCGGCTTGCAAAAATTCCAGGAAGAGAAGAGTAGAAAAAAGGAAGGCTTTTAACATGCTCATGTGTTGATGATATTTTGAGCGTAAATGTATGCTCCTTTTCGGCTGCTGCAAGTATTTTGTCCTCCGCGAGTACTCCTTTTCGGTCAAAATTGTCTAATTCTCAGCTTGTTACAGGAAAAGTGACAAAAAAACCCGATCTTTCGTTTTTGTAGTTACAAAACTACAGTTGGGTAGTACTAATATTAAAGCGGCAAACTGGTTTTCTAATCTTACTATAGAATTGTATTAAACGTTTGCGACAGGTTGTTTTAAGGGTCAAGACCGTTCCATTTTTGGAATGGTCTTATTTTTTGATAAAGATCCCATGGACAGGGCGGGGGCCCGCCTTGGTCTGGTCGCAATAATTTCATTGTTCAGGTTTTGTTTTGGAAAGGCCAGGTGCTCATTAGCTCTACCAATAAGAAGTCCTTCCTGCAATTGTATCGGATAGGTAAGGTGTCGCCGAGCCCTTTGCTGATCAGATAATGACAGTTCCCGAAGTTGGATGAAAGCCTGTTCCATTTATACAACAGCCTGCCCGGGTATAATCCATGCGCCGTGCTCCAAAGGACGACCTGGCTGCCATGTAAATGACCGGCTACGATCAAATCATAGTTAGGGGCGATTGTCACAACATCGATCGGCTTGTGCAGACACAAGATGGAAAAATCCGGTGTGCCTATACGAGCAGCCGGACGACCCCCATCTATTTGAATGTTTAGGCCGGCTGTCTTTATATTGGCAGACCCGTTTTCCAGCCAGATCCCGTTGCAACTCTCGATGATTGTTCGAACCTCGTATTTGCGATATCGATCGTGATTGCCAGGTATCGCCAGGATATTATTGAAATGGGCGATCGATTCGACCATGAGGGCAAAATGGAGCAGCCCCTTTTTTGAATCGGCATAGTCTCCGCCTAAAAGAATGATATCGGGAGCGATCCCTTCAATTTCCCTGGCGATACTGTCAGCGAGCCGTCGGCCGAAGCGGTTATAATGAAAATCCGAAAGGTATAGAATCCTTGTTCCGGAAAAGTTTTCTGCCAGAAAATGATATTGTCGCAACTCAAAGGGGTGATTATAGCCTAGCTCTAACTTCATTGTTGTACAAGATTAAGATGGCGAGACACCCGATATGCCAGTTCCTTAAATGATTCCCTTTCCGAAATAAACCCAGCACCATGAAAAATGCGATTGGCATGACTGTGAGCAGGCATTTGCCGATACCTATTTCAAACACTTTGTTTAAGCCGCTCAGGACTGGTTTTCTGGAGTTATCGAGCAGCAATGGAAATAAGAACAGGAACTGAACCTCCAACAAATAAAAGCACAAAGCTGACAATGGGGTCAGCAGGGGCGCATGTTTTAAAAACCACCAGCAGGAGAGAACGGAACCCGCGAGGCAGATGCCGTACTTGAGGAAACCATAAAGATTGTAGTTCGTGCCCGTATTGAAAGGCCGGACATTGTGGTCATCCAATTCATTCAGCCTGTCATACATCCACCTGGCGCCGGATGGGAACATGGTTGCCAGACCCAGCCGGCAGTCGTTGCCCGGGTATTTCGCAAGGTGTTCCTTGCTTGCTGCGATCAGGGTTCTGTAGTTCATCCGTTATAGATAAGTACTATGATGATCGGGATTAAGAAATCGCCCGGATGTGAACTTAACATGGCAAACCACATCAGTAAGAACATCGGTACCCCTCCGGCTCCAAGGGCAAAGGCCTCGGCATCCCGTTCTTTTTTGGGTATTTTCAGGTTCAGCGGATTCCTGTGGTACCGCCAGTCCAGGATACCGCCCGCAGTTCCAATCATCCCGAATAACCCGATGGCGTAGAATTGCCAGCCCGCATAGGGGAAATGTGAACTGAGTCTGAGTTTGTCGTTTTCCTTATAGAGCAGGAGCAAAAGCCCAAAAAGCAGGGCCGGGATAAAGAGAAAGATCAATGAGCAATAATCCCTTAGTGTTTTTTTCCTCCCGGCGTATTTAGGCGGCCGAGGACGGAAAGGCAGCGTTGTTTCTGTCATAAAAAGTACTTTGAAATACAAAGTATGTGATTAATTTTCATTTTTCCAAATGCCCAACCAATTTTTTTGGGGGGGAAGTTCTGTTTTATACAATCCCGTGATCCGGTTTCCGGCTAATTTTGTTACATTAGACATGCCATGCTGTACAACGAGATCAGGCCGGGGAAAGAATTGGAAAAGTATGTAAAATGCTATTACATCTACCGATCGGAGATGGATACGGTATTCGAAGATACCGTATTCCCCAGCGGATGTGTAGAGATCATATTCAATCTAGGCACCGGAAACTGGCAAACGGCGATAAACGATCACTTCGTTACTACGCCACCCATCGAATTATGGGGACAGATCATCCGGCCATTGGCCGTCAGGTCCATCGGAAAAAACACCATGCTGGGGGTTCGATTTTACCCGCACGCCGCGGCCTTTTTTTTGAACGATAATATTGACCTGTTCAATGATCAGGTCATTGATCTTGGCAGCCTGGCAGGCGCTACGGCTGCCGCACTTCATTCCCGGCTGCTGGATACCTCCGGCTGGGATAAAAGGGTCGCACTCGTCGAACAATATCTGATAGGCAAACTTTCCCAATCCCAAAAAAGATCCGGCAAGGTAGAACTCATAAACGAGATCATGCATGAGCTGCAGCACAAGGACTTTTTCGATAATATTGAAAATGTTGCGACTCGTTACGGCATCACATCCCGGTACCTGCAAAAACTATTTCTCCAGTATACAGGGCTCACCCCAAAGTTATACAGCAAGATAAATCGTTTTCAGAACAGTCTCAGCCTGGTCACAAAAAAGGACATCTCGTTGACTGCCGTCGCCTACACCTGCGGCTATTTCGATCAGAGTCATTTTATAAGAGAATTCAAGTCTTTTACCGGGCTTACCCCTTCCGGCTATTCGATCGCCAATTCCCCGGTGGCGTTTGCGCTTGCAAATAATTAGACCGTTCCGTTTTTTACAATTTCAAATTTGTCGGGCTGAATAACTTTGTTTCAAATAGAAACATCATGTCAGCAAAATTCAGCGCATTCCGCGATTTACATTACACAGCGGCTTTATTTGTATTGCCAAACGTTTGGGATGCGAAGAGCGCCAGGATTTTTCAGGAGAATGGCTTTCCTGCCGTCGCCACCTCCAGCGCCGCGGTGGCGGATAGCCTGGGTTATCGGGATGGAGAAGGGATGCCCTTCTACGACTATCTCTTCGTGATCACCCGTATACTGGCAGCGGTGGAGATCCCTCTCTCGGTCGATCTGGAAATGGGGTATGGAACATCGGACGAACAAATCTATCAGAATATTCGAAAACTGGTCGATCTGGGAGTAGTAGGGATTAACATAGAGGACTCGGCTATGGATAAGACCGGGCGTGTCCTGAAAGACGCCGGGGTCTTTGCGCAAACGGTTGCGCATATCCGGAACAGATTGTTGGAAGAAAAACTGGAACTTTTTATCAACATTCGCTGCGATACTTTTATCCTCGATGTTGACAATAAACGCCGAGAGACAAATCGCAGGATAAAGCTCTACGAAGCGGCCGGGGCGGACGGAATTTTTCTACCGTGTATTAGTGACAAAGATGATATCGCGGAAGTCATAAATCATACCAAATTACCCTTGAATGTCATGTGCGTACCCGGTCTTCCGGGGTTTGAAACCTTGAACCGGCTGAGGGTGAAGCGGGCAAGCATGGGACCTTTTCTTTTCGGCAGGGTCTATCAGGATATCGGTAAACTTTCGAACGCCATCACCGGGAGCGGAGGTTTTTTACCGCTCTTTTCGTAACCGTGTAAGTAATTATTCATCAGTAAAATAAACAACATGAACCTACCGATCAGGGCACAGGATGCCCATGAAACACTCGCAGCAGCATTTAACACCGGCGACGTCGCCGTTGTACTCGGCATGTATGATTTTAGCGGCATCATCGTGCCCGAGCCAGGGACAGCAGTTTCGGGGAAAGAGAAGTTTGAAGAAGCCATAAAAGCCATCCTGGCAATAAAGGGAAAAATGGAGATCAAAACGGTCTATTGTCTCCAGACGGGAGACCTGGCGGTGGGAAGATCTGAATGGAAAATAACGGAAGGCAATGAAGTAAAAATAAGCGCCAGGGGTATTGAAGTGATGAGGCAAGAACCGGATGGCGGCTGGAAAATTGTAATCGACCATGCTTTTGGCGCTGAAAGTTTTGCTACTTTCACGCAAAGCAACAAATCATGACGAGAACTTTCCTTTCGATTGCGCTCCTGCTTGTCTACGTCGACGTTTCGGCACAGGCGGTGTCCCTGGAAAAGGGTTGGATATTCAGGCAGGGTGACTCTCTGGCCTGGTTAGCGCCTGCACTTGATGAGACGGGTTGGAAGGAAATGAGTATCGATCGTCCCTGGGAAAAACAAGGATATCCCAACTATGATGGCTTTGGTTGGTATCGCCTGCATGTAACAGTCCCTTCGTCGCTAAAAAACACCTCCTATTTCAAAGACTCCATCCGGATCGACCTGGGGACGATCGATGATGGCGGCGAGGTCTACCTGAATGGTAAAATGGTCTTTAAGAACTATACTACAGGTGATATCCACAATGGCCTCTATGGAAAATGTGTGATCAAGCTGGCGGTGGGCGATCCTATCTTTTACTGGGATCGCCCCAATACTTTTGCGGTCCGGGTCTTCGACACCGGCGGCGATGGGGGCATCTATGACGGAGTCTTTTCGATAAGCATGAACAACCCGATCGATGAATCGGCAATCAATACCGACGAAGCCTTTTTGCTGAAAGCAGACAATTCGGTGTCGAAAAAGATCCTGCTGGAAACCAAAAATGGCGGATATAAATTTGCCGGCAAACTACAGGTGAAAGCAGTCGATCCCGAGACGGGGGTCGTTGTTTTTTCAAAGGAATCGGAAGCTATCTTTTCCCAGGGTCACCCTTTTTCCATGGCGATCGAGTTTATATTGCCGCAGCATAGGTCTTATAGCGTTGTGTATACTTTTACCGATAAGCTGTCCCGGTCCGTGTTGATGGCAAGAAATGGCACTCCATATTTGATGACGCCGACTCCATCGCCGAAACCGCAGATCAACGGTCCCGTGGTCTACGGCGCCCGGCCTGGCAATCCTTTCCTTTATCGTATTCCGGCGACGGGCACGCTTCCCTTGAGCTACCAGGCAACCGGTTTGCCGCAAGGACTGCAAATCGATCGGTCCACAGGCATCATCACGGGTGTGGTCAGTCAACGCGGCGACTACCCGGTGACGTTAACAGTGGCGAATGGCCTCGGAAAGGCGCTAAAAAGGTTCACGATCAGGATCGGTGACGATATCGGGTTGACGCCGGCGCTGGGCTGGAATAGCTGGAATGCCTGGGGTACCAGTGTCGACGATCAAAAAGTGCGGACCTCGGCGAAGGCCTTTGCGGATCAACTGGGGGCACATGGCTGGAACTATGTGAATATCGATGACGGCTGGGAGGCTGCGCAGCGCGCCGCCGACGGCTCGATCGTCCCCAATTCAAAGTTCCCGGACATGAAGGCTCTGGCCGAATACGTGCATGGGCTGGGACTAAAGATCGGCATCTATTCCTCTCCCGGCCCGCAAACCTGCGGCGGTTACCTCGGAAGCTGGCAGCATGAAGCACAGGATGCCGGCTCTTACAATAGCTGGGGCATCGATTACTTAAAATACGACTGGTGTTCTTATAGCAGCGTCGCCGGGGCGTCGCCGACACTCGACACGTATAAAAAGCCCTATTCCGTGATGCGGGATGCCTTGAACGGCGTTCACAGGGATATCATGTTTAGCTTTTGCCAGTACGGCATGGGCGATGTTTGGAAATGGGGCGCTACGGTCGGCGGAAACAGCTGGCGGACGACCGGCGATATCAACGATAGTTGGCCAAGCATGTCAGAGATCGGTTTTAGCCAGGATGTTCCAGCGGCTTACTCCCAACCGGGCCACTTCAATGATCCTGACATGCTCGTCGTCGGCAATGTAGGGTGGGGGGATAACCAACATTATACGAAACTAACTCCCGATGAACAATACACGCATATCAGTTTATGGTCTTTGCTCGCTTCTCCCTTGCTCATAGGCTGCGATTTGGGTCATGCCGATCAATTCACGCTGAACTTACTGACCAATGATGAAGTGTTGGCCATCGACCAGGATTCCCTGGGCCTCGGAGCGCGCCAGGTACTCGATAAAGACAGTCTCCAGGTCTGGAAAAAGCCCCTGGCCGACGGCGCCTTCGCCATTGGGCTGTTTAACCTGTCCTCGGCCTACAAGACCGTCTCGTTGGACCCGGCAAAGATCGGACTTTCGGGGTATAACAAGATCAGGGATCTGTGGCGCCAGCAGGAACTGGCGACGACAGGAAGCCTTATAACAGGAAAAATACCCCCGCACGGCGTGCTCCTGCTAAAGTGCTCGAAACGGGAGTGAACGCTTGCATTCCATCAAATAAATGCCTATCTTGTAGGATAGTTTCATCCAATTCTATCCGAACACCCTAAGTCCACCCCTATGTCGCTAAGTCTCAGTTTCTTAGTTTACGTTTTTGCACTCACCGGAAAGCCCGGTTTCGTACCAACCGACCGCGCCCAGGCCGATCGCGTCCAGTACGCCCACTATTCTTTCCACGTCCCCCCAAAAAAGCGCAAGGATTTTGCCGCAGAGCTCCGCTATATGGAGGCGCAATTCGCCGACATGAAGTTCGTCCAGGCGAATGAGCAGACCTACACCGCCGAAGAATGGATCGCCGTCCAGCTCTTGAAAGACTTCGACGGCCGCGATCTTTCCGAAGCCTCACATTAAGTCTACTCCGTCCTGGGACTGGCGCTCTTTTTGCTTTCGTTGGATCATGATCATCCAGATCGAACATACATTGCCAGAGGAGGAAGCCAAACGCCGGATAGAGCAGCTGATCGAACGTTACCAGGAGGAATATAAAGACCAGGTGCAGGATTTGACCGTGGAGTGGAAAGACAACAAAGCTCATATCCGGGTGTCGGCAAGGGGATACAGTTCTGCCGGCAACCTCGAAGTCACGGACAGCGCCGTCCTACTCGATTTCTACGTTCCCTTCCTGCTGCAGATCTTTAGTAAAAAGATCAAATCTACCATCCAGCACGCCATCGAAGAAAGCCTCTCCTAAGTCATTTTTTGTTGGCGGCGAACGTATCGGTGACCAACTGCGTATCCATATACTCTCTCAACTCGTGCAATTGGCCGTCGGTGATCCGGCACACCCAGCAGTATTTGTTGTTATATATTTTTCCATCAGGAGTAGCATTCTCTCCGCTGGCCTCCATTACTACATAGTCGCCGTCCGCAATAAAACGATGGGCCGGATCCCATCCATGTCCATTGCATATCGTCCGCCATGGCCTCGAACAAGGGGTCGGTATCGCCCTTTGCAAGTCCGGCGAAAATATCTTCCATCAATTTTTTGTTGTCGGTTGCAGACATTTTAAACGTTTTTTGTCTTGTAGAATAAATCGGAACAAATGTAGCCGGCCTTTTTGTACCTTTTTGGGTCAATTTGTCTTATTTGGATACCCTATCTTGGCCAAAATTAGCTGTTAATCAATTTGTTGAGGAAAATTGCAAAAAAAGTGCGAAATTGTCCCATATTGTAGTTACAAAACTACAGTCTGGTAGTGCTAGTGTTAGGATAACGAATTGGTTTTTTAATATTCATTATAGAAAGGTATTGAATGTTTGCGACAGGTTGTTTTAAGGGTCAAGACCGCTCCATTTTTGGGGTGGTCTTATTTTTTTCCCTAAATTGACTGATGAGCAATCTTCCCCGGCTGAATCGGACACTCGGCTTACGTTTGGCAATCTTCCTCGTCATAGGAAATATCATAGGTTCGGGAGTCTACAAAAAAGTAGCGCCGATGGCAGCCGAACTGCATTCTTCAGGCTGGGTGTTGATATGCTGGGTATTGGGCGGGATCATTTCCTTATTTGGAGCACTCAGTAATGCCGAGATCGCCAGTATGCTGGCTGATACAGGAGGCGAGTACGCTTATTACAAACGGATCTACGGGCGTTTCTTTTCTTATTTGTATGGGTGGTCAAATTTCACCGCCATCAAGACCGCGACGATTGCGGGCCTCGCTTATGTGTTTGCACAATCATTGAATGGCCTGGTACATCTTCCTGCCCTTCTCCCCGGGCTGGCGGACACTAATATATTCGGCATCTTTTATCCTTTCGCCGCTTTCCAGATAAAGCTTACCGCGATCCTGTTGATCCTGGTCCTCACCTGGATCAATACCACTGGTGTGAAGACGGGAGCGGGGTTGAGTACGGGCATGATATTGTTAGTGCTGGCAGGGATTTCGCTGATCGTCGTTTTTGGATTGAGCAGTTCGCAAGCAAACCTGGGCGCGGCTTTTACCCTGAAGGTCAGCGATGCGGGACCGGTAACGATGAGCGCTATTTTTTCCGCCATGCTTGCCGCCTTCTGGGCTTATGAAGGCTGGAATTCGGTGGGATTTCTTGGCGGGGAAATAAAAGAACCGCATCGTAATGTCCCATTGAGTATCACGATCGGGCTGTTGGTCGTGATATCGGTATATATCCTCGTCAATATCACCTACCTGGCTTTGCTGCCCTTGCCGGCACTGATCCAATTGCAAACTGCGGGCACGGGGATTGCCGCCGTGGAAGCGGGGGGCGTATTTTGGGGACATGGCGGACTGATCTTTATCTCGTCGCTGATTCTCGTGACAACACTGGGATGTACCCACACTACCATATTAAGCAATTCACGCACTTACTATGCCATGGCTGGAGAAGGGGTGTTCTTCCCGAAGGCGGGTAAGTTGAATGCAGCCCAGGTTCCCGGCAATGCGATATGGTACCAGGGCATATGGGCCTGTCTGCTGGTACTGTCCGGCACCTTCGATCAACTGACGGATATGTTGATCTTCGCGGCTTTCATCTACTATGGGGCCACAACGCTCGGTGTTTTTATCCTTAGAAAAAAGATGCCGGATGCACCCCGTCCCTATAAGGTCTGGGGATACCCGGTAGTACCGGCCTTGTTCATCCTTTTTTGTCTCGTCCTCATCTTTAATACCATTGTTACCCGGCCCCGGGAAGCCGCCATCGGGCTGACCTTAATAATATTGGGTGTCCCGTTTTACTGGTGGTTTAACAGGAGGTCACAATCTGAAAAGATGCCATAGACAGTAAGAAAGGCTGATAGCGGAAAGAGCCAGGATATATTTGCCGTGACGGCGTTCGCCGGGCGGGTAGAGATAAACACGATCCCCATTTGGCAAGGTCTTCTTCTGAAAAGCAAAGATAGAACCAAGAATAAAACCGAAAACCCCAGCCCCCAGCGCGCAAAGATATCCTAGCAGTATCTGGTAGGGGTGAGTCCGCTCCGGGCGCGCCAGTACCGTCAGACGCTCACGATGAAAAGCAGCTTCCTGTTCCGCCGTGACCGGGTGTCCTCTTTCGGCTAACAATTCCCTGGCCAGGGCGTAGTCGAGATCACCCCACTCATCAGGGGTCTTAATAATATCCAACAGCTCCGCATTGGTAAAAGCGAAAAGATAATAATCGGCATCCAGGCTCTTTAGTTGTGACTGATAGTAAGCCTGCAACGCAGCATGGGCTTTGGTGAAATCGGCTGGCGCCAATTTCAGCTGGATAGTCGGTTCGAAATGGTTATTGGCAAAGCTGATATCAAATGCGGGACTTTCGTTGACGACCTCGCTCTGTATGCCCTGCTCCTGTAGTCGTGCGGCAATGGCGGCGGCCAGCTCGGGATCATTGAATTTTTGAAAGCTGAGTAATGTGTCCGACATATCCGAAAATAGGCTATTTTCGGATATCAACGAACCATCATGACAACCAGAAATATCCCGTTCTTACTGCTTCCGCTCTTACTCCTGGCCTCCTGCGTGATCGGACCCGGCGGTCCCGGAACCCCCGTTTATTATCAGCCCGTTTATTACGGCCCGGGCATCGGCCTGGGTACCCTGATCGCGGTCCTCGTTTCCTGGAGCCGAAACAAGTCGATCTTGCTGGCCATACTTTGCGGCCTGCTGGGATGGATCTATGTCATCTACGCGATCCTTGTCCCTAAAAGATGAGAATGCCGCATCTTTTGTCGGGATCACCGCATCTTTTTTCCGTTTGACCGCAATACTGCCCGCCGGAAGCCCTGTTTCATGTAGCTTAACATTTTAAAATAAGCAGACAATGAAAAGTATATTATTCAGGTTCGGCGTAGCAACCGCAGCCTTGTATCTCATAGGGTGTTCGCTAACAACATGCAATGCCCAATCTACGCCCAGGCGGTCACTGCTTGCACTGTCAAAGACCGACCATATGCTCGCGGTCATAGACCCCGCGACATTGAAGACGATTACCCGCATCCCCGTCGGCACCGATCCACATGAGGTCATTGCTTCCTCCGACGGGAAGACTGCCTACGTTACCATCTATGGCGGCGGCAGCCTGCATGAGTTGGACATCATCGATCTGGTGGCACAAAAGCCCTTAGTTAGCCTGGATACAAGACCGCTGTTCGGCCCGCACGGTCTCACCTTCGCCAATGGAAAGGTCTGGTTCACCGCGGAAGGGTCCAAATCCATCGGGCGTTATGATCCGGCAACGGGCAAGCTGGACTGGAGCATGGGTACGGGGCAGGACCGGACACATATGATCTATGTGACGGCGGATGCAAAAAGGATCTATACGACAAATGTTTCTTCCGGTACAGTAAGTATTCTTACCGATACGCTGGTTGAGTTCGGGCCGCCGGGTCCGCCTCCCGGTCAAAGCCGGCCCGCGGCGCAAGGCCCTCCCGGCGGACAAGGTTCGCCAAACCCGCAAGGCCCTCCTCCTGGCGGGCAGCTCCATGAGCAATGGACGCAAACGCTAGTTCCGGTCTCCAGGGGGTCCGAAGGATTCGACGTCTCGCCGGATGGCAAGCAATTATGGACCGCAGCAAGTGAGGATGGAACCATATCCGTTATCGATCTTCGGGCAAAAAAGCTATCGGTGAGGATCGACGCCCATGCCCAGGGAGCGAACCGGTTGAAATTTACACCGGATGGGAAACAGGTATTCATTTCAAGTTTGGGAACGGGCGACCTCGTGATATACGATGCCGCATCGCAAAAGGAAGTAAAACGGCTCAAGATCGGGCATGGCGCCGCGGGCATCCTGATGGACCCAGTCGCCAATCGCGCATTTATTGCCTGTTCGGCAGATAACAACATAGTGGTGGTCGATCTGACAACCCTCGGGATCACGGGCCGTTTCGACGTGGGCGGGGGCCCCGACGGTCTCGCATGGGCGGAGCAGCAATAGGCCGGACCTTCGATCCGGGCGGCCGGGCCATGGGCACATCCGGGCAGTCGGGCCATGGGCAACTACTTATCCATCTGGGCAATGATCTTATTGACCTCCGCTTCGGTAGAGCGCAGCTTTGTCTGGCAATAGGCGATCAGTTCGGCGGCGCGCTTGACCTTTACCGCCAGCACGTCCACAGAGACGGACTCGGATTCAATTTCCCTGGCGATGGCGGCTAGTTCCTGGTAGGCAGCCTCATAGGTCAAAGTCTTTTCCATGATAGTTTTCTTTTGATTTGACGGTCGCGGTGATGCTTGTCGACCGAAGCAGGATCTCGATGTCCTGCCCGATGACCAATTGATCGGGATTGCCGGTGATCTGCCGGCCGACCTTCACGATGGCATAACCGCGGTTGAGCGTATTCTCGGGGGAAAGCACCCTGATCACCGTGGCCAGATGGCCAAGATGAGTCTGCCGGTTTTTTATCAACAGCGGCCCAAAGGTCTTAATGTTGGACGACAGGGCCGCGAGCTCCATGCTTCGGCTATGGAGAACCGATCTCGATTGGTTGACGATCAGGTTATGCAACTGCCCCAGTCGCTGAAAGCCGCCGGAGAATTGCTGCTGCGACTTGATGACGATATTCTTTTGAAACACGACCAGCGCCTCCTCAAATACCCGATTATGGTTGATGATGAACTCAGCGGCCTTTGTTGGCGTCTTGGTCGCCAAATTTGCCATGAGGTCGGCGATCGTCTCGTCTTTCTGATGGCCGATACCCGTAATAACAGGAATAGGAAATTTGGCGATCGCCTTTCCGACCAGGTAATGGTCAAAGATCAGAAAATCGGTTTGCGACCCACCGCCGCGGATGATGACGACGGCATCATAAGGCTTGCTGCTTCGAAAGACGTCTACCAGGCGATCCACCAGTTGTTGCACATTGGCTTCGCCTTGAACCACGGTAAAGTAATCGTCTATGGAAAACAGGTAGCGGTTGGGATTGTTTTCCAGCGTATGTCTGAAATCCTGCCATCCCGCGGAAGTCTTGGACGATACCACCGCGATCCGCTGGATTACCCTTGGCAATGGAAGCCGCTTGTTGTGGGTGATGTATACATCCCCGGCCTTTTCAATAAAATCCGGATTTTCCAGGACTAGCTTTTCAAGTGTAGCCAGCCGCTGTTGTTCCAACACCCCGAGGGTGAAATAGACGTCAATGTCGTTCAGGTTCAACTGTAATCCGTAGACGGCATGATACTGCACGGAGACATTGACGAGTACCTGGATATTGTTCGTGAACCGCTGGCAGGTGATGAGCTCGAAATTGGTGATGCTGGCTGAGCCCGGACCCCAGGCCTTGGCGGAGATTTTAGCAATCAGCCTGTTGCTATTGGGATCTTTTTCCACAAGGTCGAAATAGTGGTAGTCGCTATCCGCCTTGAACGTGTGACTCGTCACGTCGGCGACTACCCAGAACCGCTGCTGCGCGAAGACTTTGGTGACCGCGGCGGATATAGTAGCGGTCAGTTGTGAAAGCCGTAGGTGCGTTTTGACGGACGTGATCTCCATGGGGGGCTAAGGTACTCAAAAAATGGCGCTGACCGCCTGCGTGCCGTATTCTGTATTTGGCATTATTGCTATTGATATTCAATGAATTTGGCGTTGTCGTTTTGAAAGAATTGGATATTTTGACTGCTTTTAGTGCTGGCAGTGGCGGACCTAATAGCTTGGTATATACTGCATTGCTTGAGCCGTGAGGTAGAAGGGGGATAGTTGTCTATTTGAACCAGCAATTTTATATTAATTTTGTCGGTCATAACCAGCGAAATTAATATAGTGGAACTGTTGTTTCAATATCAGGACAATTTGATGAGGAGCATCACTAATTATTTTAGGCGATATCTCCATCTCATCATTAATTGGGATCAAAGGATGATCGGCATCAAAGGTCCGCGAGGAGCCGGCAAAACCACCCTAGTGCTTCAACATCTGAAATTTGATTTGAAAGAACGGACATCCAAGCCCTTTATGTTACCGCCGACCATACCTGGTTTTATAATCATACGCTAGGTCATTAATCACATTGGCGTTTTGAAGTACCAAGATGATTTTCTCAGAATGCGGTCACGGCTTTTTGGCCTGGCATATAAAATGACAAAAAGCGTTGTCGATGCCGAAGACATCGTTCAGGAGATGTTTCTGGCCATGGGTTCAGTGAAGGCGGGCACCATCAGGGAGCCGGAAGCCTATTTTGTCCGGGCCGTGACCAATCGGTGTTTGAAAGTATTGGATCAGCGGAAGGCTACGATTTATCCCGGGCCAGACCTGCCGGAGCCGCTGGAAGACGGATTTCGGCCAGAGGCGATTGACCCAGATCTTTCCTATGGGTTGCTGCTTCTGTTGCAGCTTTTAAAACCGGCGGAGCGGGCGGTTTTTATATTGAGGGAGTCGTTCGGTCTCGAGTACGGAGCAATTGCCGAGATTGTGGATTCGAATCCGGATAATTGCCGTCAGATGTTGCATCGTGCGAAAGGGAAATTGAATCAGGCCGGGCCGGTACGTCGTACATCGGAGGAACGATTAGCTGAGATTATGCAGGTTTTTCTTGCTGCCGCTACTTCAGGCGATTCAAGGTCGCTGATTGCCCGGCTTCGGGAGGACGTGACCGTTTATTCCGATGGCGGAGGGAAACGGCCGGCCGCACTTCACCCGGTGACGGGCCCGATAGCGGTTTTGAAATATATGATGGGGATTTATACCAAATGGTCGGAAGGCTTTTCCCTTTCGATCGTACGAGTAAACGGTGAATCTGCAATTGTGTTGCATGACCGGAGTTCCGGACTGCCCGATTCGGTGACGTTTTTCAATTTTGAGGAAACAGCGTTGGCAGCCATTTATACGATACGCAATCCGGACAAGCTAAAAGGCGTCCAAAATAGGGCAGTATGAGCTTCGGTATGTTACCGGTCGATTTTTTTCAAATGGTGGAAAATATTTTGTCGTTTTTTGTCACAAAAACGCTGGTCGGCGATCCTTGTTGTAAACAACTGTCATGAAAGAGAATAGCCGTACGAAAAGGCGTTATTTGGTAGAAAAGACATCAGTAATCAATGCGCTCCCTGACGATATTTTCAAAGTTTTGATGGATTTCGGGCAATGGAAACAATGGACGGCATCGATCACCGAAATGTCTATATTGAATAATGATCGACCTGGAACGGGGGCCAGGATAAAGATACTGCAACCAAAACTTCCTCCTGCCATCTGGACCATTACAGAAAGCCTTCCGGACAGCTCACTCACGTGGGAAAAAAGGTCTTTTGGCATTGTCATGCTCTCTGAGCATTTGGTACTCACCGGCAAAAATGGGACAAGTGTAACCATTCGCATGACCTACCAAGGGCCTTTCGCAGGTCTATTTTATATGCTTACCCACACGCTCACCGATCGTTATATGACCATGGAGATCGATGGTCTCAAGCGGGAGTGTGAAAAGAGGTAATTTTTCCTTCGACCAAAGACTCGATCCTTCGCTCGGTTGAATGTGACCATACTCTATTTTTTAATCGAAAATATCCATGGAAGCAGCCCTGGTTCTGCAAATGCACTGTCTGCAGCACTCTTGTGGTTGGCGTTTGGATATTCAGTATATTTCGCATTCTTCGCGCCAACGGCTTGTAAAGCCTTGAATAAATCTCTATCGGGCTGGGGATTGATAATTTCATCAAGCGCCCCATGAAAGATCCAAATGGGGACTCCAGCCGCTTTTTCAGTATACACTTTTACATTGGCCTGTGCGACAATCGGAAATACCGCTGCAAAATAATTCGGATAATGAATCGCCAAATCATAGGTTCCGAAACCGCCGAGCGAATTACCGCCGAGATAAATTCTCTTTTTATCAGCGATCCTGTTTCGAACCAGGCTATCCATTAATAACTTTACCAAACGCTCGGGAGTGGTAAGATCGTATGTGTTTAATGAGCGGTTCCGCACGTCCGGGGTCGTCGTATCCGTCATTTTCGTAAACCTGCTCCAAGAACTATCCCGAGGGCATTGTGGGAAAACAACAATGGCCGGGAATCGTTTTCGCAAGGTGTCTCTTAAGAACAGCGTGCCGCCGAACTCGAGCTGGTGTTCATTATCATTTCCCCTATCGCCGGCGCCATGCAGGAAAACAATTAAAGGGTAGTTTTTTCCTTTTTTATAATTTTCAGGATATAAAATTCTGTATCGCAATGTATCTCTGCCCCGAATAAATAACTCTTTTTTATAGGTGCTGAAATCCTGCGCTAGTGAGAAATGAATGCTTATTAATAGCGTAAGGAGAGGAACAATTTTTTTCATCTGTATTTAAGATTTGACGTTCAACCCACCAAAAGAATACCATTCTATAAGTGGTTGTAATTCAATTGTTTAA
>Ga0302309_10000748_pt1 | contig 34353 bp, 27 predicted proteins | sample III_Palsa_N1_1_FD_200453 | JGI IMG/M metagenome (GOLD analysis project Ga0302309, IMG submission 200453) | Peat permafrost microbial communities from Stordalen Mire near Abisko, Sweden - III_Palsa_N1_1 | ecosystem: Environmental > Terrestrial > Soil > Palsa > Peat permafrost | place: Sweden... | reverse complement strand
CTGGAAGGGGTCGAAGTGGTAAAAGACAAGAAATCCTTTTTCTGGAGCGGCAAATACCATATGGACATGAACACGCGGGATACCCTCGTCACCGACCTCAACGTGCTCCTGGACTTCAACCCCAGGATCCCGGAAAGCTACCAGGGCAGCGAGTTCCTGATGCTTGGGAATGTCAACCCAAGCCTGCAGATCAGTGTGGTCGAACAAATGAAAAAGCGCCCTCGCCTGATCGCCATGGACACCATGAACTATTGGATGGACAGCGCCCTCGACGACCTCAAAAAACTCCTCACCATGGTAGACGTGCTCATGGTCAACGACAGCGAAGCGCGCCAGCTAAGCGGTGAATTTTCCCTGGTAAAGGCGGCCCGCGCCATTATGAAGATGGGCCCGAAATTCCTGATCATAAAAAAAGGCGAACACGGCGCCCTGCTCTTTCACGGTGACCAGGTCTTCGTTGCGCCCGCCCTGCCCCTCGAAGAAGTATTCGACCCCACCGGTGCGGGCGACACCTTTGCAGGCGGCTTTATCGGCCATCTTGCCCATACGAAGGATATCTCTTTCGAGAACATGAAAACAGCCATCATCGTCGGCTCGGCCATGGCTTCGTTCTGCGTGGAGAAGTTCGGCCCGACCAGACTCAAGGAGATCACCCGCGCCGACATCGATACCAGGATCAGGCAATTCGTAGACCTCGTAAACTTCGATATCGAACTGATTTAATTTGCTTTTTTAACAATCCGTGTATATATTTGCCCCGCAATGGTAATAATGAAACATACAAAGCAGATTAAGAAGACCTATCCACGGCGGGGCAGCGCTTAGTTGTTTTGTATCACAAAATAAATCAGAGCCTTCCCACACAACGGGGAGGCTTTTTAATTTTTAAAATACACGAAATGAAAGTTGCAGTCGTCGGCGCCACCGGACTGGTGGGCACCAAAATGTTACAGGTATTGGCAGAAAGGAATTTCCCCGTCACTGAACTCCTGCCGGTGGCATCCGAAAGATCGGTCGGTAAACAAGTCGAATTCAAAGGGAAGAAGTATACGATAGTCAGTGCCACAGACGCCATAGCAGCCAAACCTGCACTCGCCCTCTTCTCCGCCGGCGGCAGCACCTCGCTGGAATGGGCGCCGAAATTTGCGGCCGCGGGTATCACGGTCGTCGACAACTCCTCGGCCTGGCGCATGGACCCGGGCAAGAGACTGATCGTACCCGAACTCAACGCCGACGTCCTCACCGCTGAGGACAAGATCATTGCCAACCCCAACTGCTCGACGATCCAAATGGTAGTCGCATTAAACCCCCTGCATAAAAAATACAAGGTGAAACGCATCGTCGTCAGCACCTATCAAAGTGTGACAGGAACGGGCGTCAAGGCGGTTACCCAACTCCTCAACGAAAGAAAAGGGGTGACCGGCGAAATGGCCTACAAATACCCCATCGACATGAATGCTATCCCGCAGATCGACTCCTTTCTCGACAACGGCTATACGAAGGAAGAGATGAAAATGGTGAACGAGACGAAGAAGATCATGCGCGACGACAACATCAGGGTCACCGCTACTACGGTGCGCATCCCCGTTATGGGTGGACACAGCGAAGCCGTCAACGTGGAATTCGAAAACGAATTCGATCTGCAGGAAGTCCGGGCTTTGCTAAGCAGGGCCCCGGGAGTAGTAGTAGTGGACGAGCCCGCCACTCAACAATACCCGATGCCCAAAGACGCACACGAGCGGGACGAGGTCTTTGTAGGAAGGCTGCGCCGCGACGAAACACAGCCAAAGACCCTGAACTTATGGATAGTCAGCGATAACCTCCGGAAAGGCGCTGCCACAAACGCAGTACAGATCGCGGAATATCTTTACTCAAAAGACCTGTTGAGAAAGTAGACGAAATCGATCATCGATTCGAATGTCTTGAGGATCTCTTTTTGGAAAGACTTTTGCAGAACCTCGGCATCCGTAAAGGGCCGGGTCACAAGAAAGCTTTTCATTTTCAGGTAGTCGATAGCGGGATTGTCATCGGAGTAGCCTTTGGGCGGCCTCGACAGAACGTCTTCTTTGTCCAGACCATCGGGGAAAGATCTCTTAAAAGCACGCTTCTGCAGAATGCCCGACCATTCCGCGAAACTATAGTCTATCTCCTGCCGGGTCTTATTCAACTCCGGACCCTGAGGCATCCACAAACCTCCGCCTGCCATGCTTCTGCCTGGCTCGAGATGGATATAATAACCGGCCGTTGGCGCCTTCTTGCCTCCTTTGTTGAAATAGGCGCCTATATTGGTCTTGTAAGGTGTTTTGTCCTTGGAGAAACGGACATCCCGGTAAATGCGGTAGGTACAATCTTTCGGCTCCAGGACTGCAATTTGGGCGTCTTTTTTTCCAAACTCCTCAATCACCACTTTCACGAGTTCTTCGACATCCTCCTTTGCACCCAGATATAGGGCTTTGTTCTTTTCAAACCAGGGCTTATTGTTATTCTTCTTAAGATCTTTCAGGAACTTGAACGTCGACACTTTCAACATCTTGGCTGCTATTTTTAATGCCCGGCTTCTATTTTATCCTGCCCCAGTTCTCACCACTCTTGATCCGATACATGGTCATCTCACTGACTTTGTACTTTTCTGCCAGCTTCTTGATCGTGAGCTGCCGGTTCTTGCTCGACAGGGTTTTCTTAATGGTCTTGACCTGCGAAGCCGTGAGCTTGAGCCCCACGGTCCGGTTAGCCTGGACCTTTTTGTAGGCAATCTTGGCCGGGCTCTTTTGCTGATGATCGATCATCTCTTCCAGTGTCGCCCACTTCAGATTCTTTGATGCATTGTCAAGCTTGTTGTGATTCACATGGATCACATACTTGTGTTTTGGCGAGGATTTACCCAGGAAAAGCCGGGCGATCTCCCGATGGATATAGAGCGTGCCATTGTTACCCGGCCGGTGCAGATTGAGGGTCTTATAACCGGTCGTGAGGCTGCCGTTCAGCAATTTGCCGTCGGCTTGCACATCTTCCGAGTAGCTGGCAACGCGACCCAGAGAAGAAAGTGCGTATTTTTTTCGGAGTTGTTTCCAGCCGGGAAACTGCAACGGTTTCCACACTTCGCCGGTAAATTTTCTAATCATGCCTGTCAATTTTCTTAAAGTTACGAAAAAGAATTTCGAATTACCAGTGACGTAAGAAAATATTATTATATGTTTAGCATCCTAATAAGCTCGTCTTCCGTGAGTATTTGGATCGAGGGTATTTTCTTAGCCTTTTCCAGCTTGCTTCCCGCATCCTCTCCGACTATCAGGAAGTTCAGCTTACTGCTGACTCCGCTCAGTAGCTTTCCGCCATTGGCCTCCACGGCTTCTTCCGCATCCGACCGCTTTAACCGGTTAAGGGTCCCGGTGAATAAGAACGTTTGCCCATTCAGGTTGCCCCCTGGCTCCCCGGCTGTTTTATGGCTTTTCAGGTTTAGCCCCAGGGCCTCCAGGTCGTCCAGCAGATGCAGGTTGTCGGCATTGTGAAAGAAATGGAATACGCTCGATGCCACCTTTGGTCCCACATCTTCCAGATTTTGAAGGTCTTCCAGGGAAAAGCCGGAGAATTCCCGCAAATGACCAACGGATACGGCCAGAGTCTTGGCCGTTGTCTCACCCACATAACGGATACCCAATCCGAAGATCAGCCGGTGCAGCGGCTGTTGCCTGGATGCCTCGATCGCCGCCTGAAGATTGTTAACGCTCTTCTCCCCAAAACCCTCCAATGCCCTGATCTTATCATAGGGAAGCCGGTAGATGCCCGGAACATCCTTCAGAAACCCAAGTCCATAGAACTTCCGTACATTGGCATCCCCAAAACTTCGGATATCCATGGCATCTTTGCTGGCAAAATGGATGATCCTTTCGACCACCTGCGCCGGACAGTTGATATTCACACAACGCCAAACGGCCTCCTCTTCCGGCTTTTCCAGCTGATGGCCGCATACCGGACAGTGAGTAGGGAAAACGATCGCCGTTTCCTTTCCGTTACGCAGTTCCGCCAGCGGTTTTACAATATATGGAATGACGTCCCCGGCGCGCTCGACCAACACGTGGTCGCCGATCCGCAGGTCTTTTTCCCTGACTACGTCCTCATTAAAAAGCGAGACGGACCCCACGGTCACCCCGCTTAACGGGACCGGGTCAATCTTCGCGACAGGCGTGACGCTTCCTGTCCTGCCCACCTGGAACTCTACCTTACGCAAAATACTCGTCGCCTGTCTTGCCTTGAACTTAAAGGCAATGGCCCAGCGGGGATGATGCGTCGTCATGCCCATCTTATCCTGAAGGGGAATGGAATTGACCTTGATGACCATGCCGTCGATCTCATAGGGCAGCTCATCCCGGCCCTGCTCGAATTCATGACAATAATCGATGACCGCCCTGATGCCTTTCACGACGCGCTTTTCCCTCTGCGGACTGCGAAACCCCAGATCCCACAACATCTGCAGATTGCCGCTATGCGTCTTGAGCGCCTCTCCGCCCTTCGTCTTCTCCCAACCTTCATTAGTCGTATAATAACTTACATGGTAGAGAAAAGCTTCCAGGTTTCGGCGGCTCACTTCCCTGGAGTCCTTGATGCGCAAAGACCCCGCCGCTGCATTCCTTGGGTTGGCAAGCGGCGCAAGGCCTTGCTCGGCCAGCCCGTCGTTATATTTTTTGAAATTGCTTTTGTTCATGAGCACCTCTCCGCGGATCTCTATCATGCTCAAGCCGTATTTGGAGAAAGCCGCCGACAACGGCACCGACCGGATCTGCCGGATATTCGTCGTGATCTCATCGCCTGCCACACCATCGCCCCGTGTAACGCCTCTCAGCAGCTGGTCGTTCTCGTAGATGAGAGAGATACTCGCACCATCGAACTTGGGCTCGATACAATATTCCAGCTCTTCCAGGCCTGTAAGCTCCCGGGCCTTCCGGTCCCAGTCCACCAGGTCATCTTCGTTGTAGGAATTCTCCAGCGATAACATCGGTACCAGGTGCTGCATCGTAGGAAAGTCCTTCGTGAGTCCACTGGCCACCCGTTGCGTGGGCGAGTCGGGCGTCACCAACTCCGGATGCTCCTGTTCGAGCTTCTCCAACGCCTTATATAAGGTGTCGTATTCAAAGTCGGAGATCAGGGGGTCGTTGAGGACCGCATACCTATATTCATGAAAACGCAGCACGTCCCGCAACTCCTGGAGCTCGCCCTCACCCGGCGGATGTTCCTTTACGGCAGAAAGGCAATCGGCTGTTACTTTTTGCAGACGTTTCGTTTGGTCAGCGGGATACATACATCAATTTTGTGGCATAAAGTTAACTAAATGCCTAACTTAGTCCTTGAATGAACCTTGAAAATATACCTAACGAACGTCCGCTTGCCATGGACAATGCAGCCTCCGGTCAGAAAAATATAAAAACGATCCTCAGGGAGCTGGAGAACGACGGGATCATAGGCATCTCGGTCGACTGTGTCATCTTTGGATTCGATGACAATGAACTCAAGGTGCTGCTGATAAAAAGTGACTTCGAGAAATATGAAAACCGATGGTCCCTGCTCGGGGATCTCGTCAGCAACCATGAAGACCTCGACGAGGCAGCCTACCGCATCCTTCGCGAACGTACGGGTATGGACGACGTATACCTTGAGCAGGTAAAAGGATTCGGCCAGGTCGGCCGTCACCCCGCCGCCCGCGTCGTGACCATCGCCTACTGCTCCCTTATCAATATAGAACACCACCAGCTCAAGATCCTCGACAACGAACTGCACTGGCACCGGGTGACGACGCTCTCCGAAATGGCCTTCGATCACCGGGAGATCCTCGATGTCTGCTATAGCTGGCTGCAGAAGCGCATCCAGGAACATCCCCTGGGCTTTAGCCTGCTTCCCAAAAAGTTCTCCCTGCGGGAATTGCAAAATCTCTACGAAGCCATCCTCGACGTAAAACTGGACCGGCGCAACTTTCGCAAAAAGTTCTTTTCCATGGAGCTCCTTGAAGACACCGGCGAACTGGAGACCGACGTGCCCCATCGTCCCGGAAAGCTCTATAAGTTCAATTATGATAAATACCAGAAGAAGGAACGCAAAAAGTGGTTTGGCATTGATTTCTAAGTAGTAACCCCCCGCCTGACCGGCCTTAACAAAAAAATCCCGGAAATTTTTAGCAAAAATTTTGCAGACGAAAATATTTCAATAATATTGTGTATTATTTACACGACAACGCTGTGTAAATAATACACGTAAACACATAACGATTGCCACCATGCGAAAAAAACTATTGCTTGCGAGAAGCGCAGTGCTATGCATTTTAGTACTCCTCACCCTCCCCGCCTTCTCCCAAAACAAAACAATTTCAGGAAAGATCACGGACTCGGCCGGCGTCCCAATTGCTGGGGCATCAGTGGTTCCCCTTGGCTCCGGCACCACGACAGGGACCACCACGGATGCCCAGGGCGTTTTTCATCTTTCCGTTAGTTCATCGACCACCACGCTTATCGTCTCTTCCATCGGCTATGCCACACGGCGTGTAGCCATTTCAGGAGCCGACCTGCAAATCCTGCTGTCGGGGGTCAGCTCGGTGCAAAACGAAGTGATTGTCATCGGCTATGGCACCCAGTTGAAAAAAGACCTGACCGGCTCCATTACTTCGGTCAATGCCAAAGACTTCCAGAAAGGCGCTATCACCAGCCCGGATCAACTTATCGCTGGAAAAGTGGCGGGCGTCTCAGTGACCTCCAATGGCGGCCAGCCCGGGAGTGCCAGCACGATCCGTATCCGCGGCCTTTCGTCTCTGAACAGCAATAACGATCCTTTGATCGTCCTGGATGGGGTCGAATTACCCGCTTCCACCAACAATCCAACTACTGGCACCACGGTCAACACCTATGCAGGCATCTCCAATCCTTTGGACTACCTGAACCCGGATGATATTGAAAATGTCACCGTCCTGAAAGATGCGGCCGCAGCCGCTATCTATGGTTCCAGGGCCTCCGCCGGCGTCATCATCATCACTACCAAAAAAGGCAGGGCCGGAAAACCGATCTATAATTTGAATTCTTCGCTGACAGTAGGCACGGTCGCCAAGTATTTGCCTGTCCTGAACGCCAACCAGTTCAAGAATTACGTCAACGCCCAGGCAGCAGCCAATCCGGCCGATTCGACTTATGCCGACATGATGGGGACATCCAATACGAATTGGCAAAAACAGATCTTCCAGACCACGCTGGCCAACAACGACAATCTGAGCATGTCCGGCACGACATTGAACACGCCCTATCGTTTTTCAGTAGGATATCACGATGAACAGGGCATACTCAAAACGGATAACCTCCAGCGTGGTACGGTCGGCATCCACATCGCTCCGCATTTACTGGATGATCACCTGAAGATCGAGCTCAACCTGAACGGAACGTACGCCAAATCCCGGTTTGCCAACACAAACGCCATCGGAGCCGCCGCGTCTTTCGACCCCACTCAGTCGCCTTATCAGAAAGGCAGCCCATTCGGCGGCTATTTTGAATGGGTGAATCATTCCACGGGAGCTTTGGAGGCGCTGGCCGGCCGCAATCCACTGGCGCTGCTGGAACAGAATAACAATACCGGGAGAGCGGCCAACAGTATCGGCAATGTCCATGTCGACTACCAGCTGCCTTTTGTTCCCGGCTTGCATGCCATTGCGGACCTGGGTTATGATGTATCCACAGGCTGGGGCAGGACCGTCGTTCCGCCGGATGCCGCTCAGAATTACCTGGGTTCGTCCGATCAGTCCACTACCACAGTTGCAGGGTATAACAACAGGTATAAAACAAATAATACCTACGTCAACACCAATTACGAGCTGAATTATATCAAGGACCTGCCATCCATCAAAAGTAATATCAACCTATTGGGACTGTATAGCTATACCAATACGCTGACAACGCTGTATAATTACGCCAGCTTTGCCACGAACGGCGATACCCTCAGTGGCACAGCCCCTGTGTTCCCTACCACGCCGGCCGAAAATACGTTGATCTCTTACGTAGGCAGGCTTATCTATACCTTCGATCAGAAATATATCCTGACGGCCTCCATCCGGGACGACGGTTCCTCCCGGTTCGCTCCCAACGAACGCTGGGGGCTTTTCCCCGCAGTCGCCGTGGCGTGGCGGATCAAGCAAGAGCAATTCCTGAATAACGTGAACTGGTTGAGCGATCTTAAGCTGAGGGCCAGTTACGGGTTGACAGGGAACCAGGACGGCCTGGCGGATTATGAATACGTTCCCAGCTATTCCCTGAGTCAAAATACCTCCCTGTACCCCTTTGGGAGCAAATACTATAACACCTATGCACCCGCTGCCTTTGATGCTAACTTCAAGTGGGAGCAAACGAAATCCACCGATATAGGCCTTGATTTCGGGCTCTTCGGTAACCGGATCACCGGTAGCATCGATGTCTACGAAAAGAACATCTCCAACCTGTTCAATCAGGTACCCATCCCGGTCGGCAGCAATTTTACCAATGAACTGGTCATCAATGTCGGCAGCATGACAGACAAAGGAGTGGAATTGAACCTCAATGCCACTGCCGTCAGGACAAGGAATTTCAGCTGGGACCTGAATTTCAATTTTGCCTACAACCATAATGAGATCACCAAGCTCACCAACGGCAACGCGGGAGCAAACTTCTACGGAGATGCAACCGGCGGTATTACCGGCGGTACCGGCAATACGGTACAGATACAAACGGTGGGATATGCGGCCAACTCCTTTTTTGTCCTGCAGCAGGTGTATGGCAAGAACGGCGTTCCCCTCGAAGGCGTGTACGTAGATCGCAACAGGGACGGACAGATCACTTCCCCTCCTGCCTCTCCTGATGCCTATCATGACCACGCGCCCTTCGCCCCGGTGATCATGGGATTCAGCAGCACCTTTACTTATCAGAAATGGAGCCTTACCCTCGTCGCCCGTTCAAGTCTCGGCAACTTTGATTACAACAATGTCAAGGCCAGCCTCGGGGTAACCGAATACATCCTGAATCCGCTGAATTACCTTTCGAACGCGACTACGGATATCTACAAGAGCCATTTCTATGCTCCCCAATACTATTCTGACTACTACGTCGAGAACGCTTCCTTCCTGCGACTGGATAATATCGGCATCGGGTACAATGCCGGCCGGATACCCGGTTTCAACAACCTGCGATTGAGCGCCAATTGTCAGAACGTATTCGTCGCCACCAAATACACCGGCCTGGATCCTGAGACCTACCCCTTGTTAGGGGCGGCCGGCGCCGGTATCGACAATAACCTTTATCCAAGGCCCAGGAATTTCACCATCGGTGCAAACCTTGCTTTTTAACGGACGTAAATATTCTTGTACGTAATTATATAATGCATTAGTTATGAAACATAATTTTCTTACCATAGCGATAGTCGGGACGATAGCGGCGGCCTCCCTGGTTTCCTGCTCGAAGAACCTGAACCGCCAGCCACCGAATACCGTTACGGCATCCGAGGCCTTCAGCACTGACCTCGGGGCCGCGCAGGCGCTTGCCCAGGTGTATAGCTCCTTCGCCCTGACCAGTCCCACAGGCCCCGGCAACACCGACCTGGTCGGCATCGACGCCGGCACATCGGATTTTGTCCGGTTGTTATGGGATGCCACAGAATTGCCAACCGATGAAGCCGTTTGCGCCTGGAATGACCCCGGCGTACCCGATTTCCATAATATGGACTGGACCTCCGGGAATGTCATCCTCCAGGGTTTGTATACCCGAATCATGTACCAGGTCACGGTCGCCAACGCGTTTATAAAAAATGCAAAGGCGGTACAAAAAAGCTTTTCCGGCCAGAGTGCTACTGACCTCGGCTACTACATTGCCGAAGCCCGCTTCATCAGGGCATTCGACTATTGGGAAATGCTGGACCTTTATGGTACCGCTCCCTTCGTGACGGAAACCAGCCCTATAGGCGTCGGATCTTTTATCCCTCCCCAGGCATCTACTGCAAATTTGTATGCCTACGTTCAATCCGAGTTGTTGAGCCTCGATAGCGCCAATGCCCTGGTTGCGCCGCGGCAGAACGCATATGGCCGTGCGGACCAGGCCTGCGCATGGGCGTTGCTGGCAAGGCTGTACCTGAATTCCGGAACCTATCTCGGAGCAAGTAGTGCGGACTATAACGACGCTATCACCTACTCCACCAAGGTCATCAACGCCGGCTATACCCTTCACCCGGTGTACAAGGATCTTTTCATGGCAGATAACAATACCAATAACCCCGAGATCATCTTCCCTATAGTGTATAACGGGGTCAGCACCCAGACTTATGGGGGAACAACCTTTGTCATCAATGGGGCCGTTGGGGGGTCAATGTCCCCCACCGCATTTGGCGTACCGGGTGGCGGATGGGCCGGCAACCGGGTGACCTCGAACCTGCCGAATCTCTTTCCCGATCTCACAGGCACTGCCGATAAACGCTCCATGTTCTATACCAGTGGACAAAACGAAACGATCAACAGCATTTCGACCTTCACGGATGGATTGGCCGTCACCAAATGGTCCAACCTGAACTCCGACGGCTCTACCCCCGCGGGGGCCAGCGTCTTCTGCAATACGAACTTTCCATTGTTCAGACTGGCGGAACAATATCTCATCTATGCCGAAGCTGTGTTGAGAGGCGGATCGGGCGGCTCTCAGACCCAGGCCCTCTCGTATGTCAATGCGCTAAGGGACCGCGCATCGGACAGTACTAAAAGCTACGAGCTGAGTTCCATTGCGCTGCAGGATATATTGAACGAAAGAGCGCGGGAACTCTATTGGGAATGTTTCCGGCGTACAGACCTTATCCGTTATGGGCTCTTCACATCCTCCGGCTATTTGTGGCCCTGGAAAGGCGGCGTTGCTTCGGGGACCGGCGTGAGCAGTTTTTATAGCCTCTACCCTTTGCCGTCTTCGGACCTAAGCGCGAATTCCAATTTGGTTCAAAATCCGGGGTATTAATTGTACTCCTCTAAATCGCATGCATATATGAAAAGATATTGTCATCAAATCATACTACTGACGGGCGCGGTGATGGTCCTGTTCTCCTCCTGTATCAAGGAACAAGCTACCGTCTATTCTTCGGGTGGAACGGCGTCAGTGCTGACGTCCACGGCTACGGATTCGATCCCCCTGCCTGTCACGGATACTACCGCAACAGCGGTGACGTTCACCTGGACGAACCCTAACTATACTTTTAGCAATGGGATCAGTTCTTTGGATGTGAACTACTACCTGGAGATCGATACGATGGGGGCCAATTTCACCAGCCCGACCATGGCCCAGGTCGGCATTACCTCGCAGCTGAGCGCTACCTTTACCGTTGCGCAATTGAATGGGGTGTTGACCAACACGATGTTTCTGGACACAAGTGTGATGCACAACATCCAGGTCCGGATAGCATCCTTCCTGGCGCCGTTAACCGCGGGCAGCCCCAAAGCCGAAATGTTGTACTCCAACGCCCTGAATTTTACGGTTACACCCTATGCTACCCCGCCGGCTGTCCCTCAACTCCCGAGCGCCCTTTGGATTACCGGCGACGCCACTGCCGATGGATGGATGTCCGCAGGTATGCCGGCTACTATCGCAGGTCAGCAAATGACCGAACTGAGCCCGACTTTATGGACCATCACGATGCCCCTGATAGGAGGCGAGCAATTCCTGCTGGTGCCTGCGAATAACTGGAACAACAAGTATGCCACGTCGAATGCCAATTCAGCGACGACGGGGGGGACTTTTTCCTACAACTCCGCTAATAACTTCAATGGCCCTACTGCCAGCGGCACTTATACGATCACGTTCAATTTCCAGACAGGCACCTATACCATCACCCAATAATTGTAGTCATGAAAAAAATTATCCCAGCGATACTTTTAGTTGCCTCCCTGATCGGAATAGGATTCTCGGCATGCGTGAAAAAGGTCGATAATACCTATTTCGCCAACGGCAGCGCCCCGGTTCTGACCAGTTCGGCGTCTGCCATAACGCCGCCGACAAACGATTCGACATCGACTGTGTTAACGCTGACATGGACCAATCCTAAATATTCCACCGACTCCGCCAACCAGCAATTCATTGTGGAACTGGATTCTACGGGAAAGAACTTTGCGGGTGAATCCACCATTGTAATAACAGGACCGCGGAATTATTCCTTTACCGGAAGTCACCTCGATAGCATCATGGCTGCTTTCGGCTATAGCGGCGGAAAGCCCTACAGCATCGATATAAGGGTCACTTCCTCTTATGCGAATAATAACGAGCAATATCGATCTAATGTTGTGACGGTGACAGTGACGCCGTATACGGTCCCCATCACGCTTACGCCATCCTCTACGTCGCCGTTGGTTTTGCAGATCGGCAACGCTTCAAATAACGCGATCTCGTTCAACTGGACGGCGAGCCCTTACGGTAGCGATACGATCAATTATGCTTTACAGCTTGATACGGTAGGCGGGAATTTCGCAAGCCCGCAGACCATCGATTATGGGACATCGCTGACCTCGACCCTGACGGTCAATGCCCTTAATAGTGCAGCCATCGCTGCCGGCGTGATCGGCGGCTCCACGAAGAATGTGGAGTTCAGGATCGTCAGCTATATCGGTTCCACTTACACCAATCAGGCAGTTGTTTCCAATGTGGTTGTTCTCGGCCTGACATCGTATACTGCCGCGCCGAAAGATCTTTATTTAGTCGGGGACGCCACCGCAAATGGTTGGACCAACCCGGTTGCGACACCGGCCCAGCAGTTTACGCAGATCAACGCCGTCTCATTTGGGATCATCATCAATCTGACCGCGGGGGGAGGTTACGTATTCCTGCCGGTCAACGGCAGCTGGACCAATAAATATGGCGGCGCCACTGACGGCACAGCCACAGGCGGCGGAACATTGCTCGCGAATAGCGCCGTGCCGACCAGTAACACGCCGGCGCCGGCAAGCAGCGGACTGTATGAGATCATCGTCAACTTCCAAACGAACTCCTACACGGTAACGCCTTATACAGGCAACGCGGTGCCTGGCACCCTGTTTATCGTCGGCGCCGCCACGGCTGGCGGTTGGACTGTTCCTGTGCCGACACCGTCGCAGCAATTCACGCAAGTTACAAATGCTGAATTCCAGCTCACCCTCTCCCTGTCCAGCGGAAATTCCTATTTATTCTTACCGGTCAACACCGGCAGCTATGCTACTAAATACGGCGGCAGCGCCGATGGTACGGCCGCGGGTGGAACGCCGCTTTTGTTGAACAACGCGGTGCCAAGCTCGAATACCCCTGCCCCGGCCGCAACCGGCAGTTATCTGATCGATGTCAACTTTATAACGAACACGCTCACCGTTACTCCATCGTAGTAACAGCGGCACTATGAAACGATTGTGCATACTCACGGGGCTCCTGGTCTTCCTGCATGCGGCAAGAGGCCAGGAGCTTATCATTAATCCGCCCTTTCCGCAGGACACCAGCACGGTTACCATAACGGTCAACTGTGCCCTTGGCAACCAGGGGCTTTTGAATGCCGGTGACACAGGCGTATATGCTTATATGGGCCTGATCACCGATTCCAGCTCCAGCTCCTCGGATTGGCGCTATGTGCCCCCCAATTGTGTATGGGGTGTAGCCAATGCCGCCGTCAGGACGACCTACCTCGGAAATAATCAATTTTCGCTCACTCTTCGCGATATCCGCTCTTACTTCGGTGTGCCGGCAGCGGAGGTCATTTATAAGATCGCCATCTTATTCTGGGGCGACAACGGTAACCTGGCTCAACGCAATGCTGACGGGAGCAATATGTATGTGCCCATATATACTACAGCCCTTGGCGGCAAGTTTATTCTTCCCCCTTTTCAACCTACCTATTCACCTATTCCGCAGTCGATCACCAAATCGATAGGAGACACCCTGCCCGTGGACTTCATCACCAATAAGGCCGCTACGATCAGTCTCACCTTAAACGGCGCTACGGCGGCGACAAGCACTGGCGCGGATTCCCTTTCGACCACCCTCCACATCACCACCGCCGGGAACCAGCAGGTCATCGCCACGGCAACCGATGGAACGACCACCCTCGCCGATACGATCAGTTTCTACGTCGGCGCCGCCTCGAACATCGCGGCCCTGCCTGCAGGCGCAAACGAAGGCATCAACTACCTGCCCGGCGACACGGCTGCCTTACTCGTCGTCTATGCCCCCCTAAAACATAAGATCGTTGTAGTCGGCGATTTCAACAACTGGACGCAGGAGCCGGCTTACCAGATGAACGAGACGCCGGACAGCAATTATTACTGGCTGCCAATCAACGGGCTCACATCCGGTACGGAATATGCCTATCAATATGTGATCGACGATACCCTGCAGCTCGCGGACTATAATACGGAAAAGGTGCTGGATAAAAGCGTGGACCCTTCCATTCCCGCTTCCACCTACCCCAATCTGACAACATTCCCCGCCGCCGCAGCCGGCACGCTCGCCTCCATCATCCAGCCGGGACAGCCCGCTTACAACTGGCAGGTCACTAACTTCCAACGCCCGGACAAAAAGAACCTGCGCATTTATGAGCTCTGGCTGGCCGATTTTACAAGCGCCGGCAACTGGCAGTCCCTGATCGATACCCTGGGTTATCTCAGGAACCTGGGGATCAATGCCGTGGAGATAGAACCGATCACGAACTTCGAAGGCGCCGTCAGCTGGGGCTATAATCCCAATTTCTATTTCGCGCCGGATAAAGTATACGGCACCGCCACGGAAGTCAAGCAGTTCGTGGATGCCTGCCATCAACAGGGTATGGCGGTGATCATGGACCTGGTGATGAACCATTCTTTTGGCAGCTCTCCCATGGTACAGATGTATTGGAACAATGCCCTTTCCATCCCGGCGGCCAATAGCCCCTGGTTCAACCAGTATCCTACCCATGCGGACAATGTGGGCTACCAGTTCAACCATGAGAGTCCGGCTACCATCGACTTCACCCGGCGCGTAGTCATCTACTGGCTGACCAACTATCATGTCGACGGCTATCGCTGGGACCTCGCCAAGGGGTTTACTCAGACGAACACCTGCGATGCTACGGGCAACAATTGCAATGTCGCGGCATGGGGCAATTATGACGCGAGCCGCGTCGCCACCTGGGATACGATCTATAACCAGATGCAGGCGGCCTCACCCGGCAGCTACTGTATCCTCGAGATGTTCGCCGACAACAGCGAGCAGCAGGTCGAAGCCAACTATGGCATGCTCCTGTGGGGCGAAGACCTCAACACCAATTATAACCAGGCGACCATGGGCTATAACACACCCTCGCCCGGCGGCGCGACCTGGGACCTCACAGGCAGCATCTATACTTCACTGGGTGGATGGAACAACCCCGGACTCGTCGTCTACCAGGAAAGCCATGATGACGAACGGCTGATGTACAACAATGAACAGTATGGCAATAGCAGCGGCACTTATACTATAAAGGATACGGCCACCGGCCTGGCGCGCGATGCCATGTCCACCGTCTTCTGGGCCCTTGCGCCAGGGCCGAAGATGCTCACGGAATTCGGAGAGCTGGGGTTCGATTATAGTGTCAATTGGTGCCCTAATGGCACAGTAGACCCGACCGGCACCTGCCGCACCGATCCGAAACCCATCCGTTGGGACTACCTGCAGGATACTTCCAGGAAAAAATTGCACGACGTCTACGCGGCGCTCCTGAAATTACGCGCTTCTTATCCTGACCTGGCGACCGGGCAGACCACCTACTCGCTTAGCGATAATTTCAAATATTTGCAGGTGGCCGGCGGCGACCTCAGCGCGATGGTCGTCGGGAATTTCGATGTAGTCCCCGCCTCGGCATCGGTAAGTTTTGCGGACGCCGGGATCTGGTATGACTATCTTAGCGGCGATAGCATCCTGGCGACCGGCGCTTCACAAACGGTCACCCTTGGTGCGGGAGAATATCACGTCTATATTAATAAAAACCTCAGGGCGACCGACACGGCCGTTACCGATACCGTCGCCACGCCGGTGACAAAGCTCGGACTGGCGATCTATCCTAACCCTGTGTCCGGCGGCAATACCATGATCAGCTATGAACTGCCGGTCGCCGGCAACACTTCGCTCGAGGTATATTCGATCAGCGGCACCCGGGCGGCCGTCGTGAATATGGGCAACCAGGCTGCTGGTAAATATGGTCTGCAGGCAGGAGAGTTTTCCCTGGATCCCGCAGCCTTGCCCAATGGTTACTATATACTACAACTCATCACCACCGGCGGCACCGCGCACGTCCAGTTCGTGGTGGTACATTGACGGGGTTATTGTACGTCTCTCTGATGATCGATGATGAATTGAATGATCTCCTCCAGTGGGGTATCGATGCGGCTGATCGCGTCGTTGATGTCGTCCCGGCTCACCTGCGCGGCAAAGGACGGGGTCTTCAGTTTTTTCATTATGCCTTTGACATCCATGCCCTCGTAGCGCATGGGCCGGATCAGCGCGGCGGCATGTATAAAGCCCGATAGTTCGTCGAAGACATAGATCATCTTGTCCATCGTAGTCTCCGGCTCCACTCCAAAATACTTCGGCCCGTGCGAGGCGATGCAATGGATCACCTCCGGATCTGTGTTTAGCTCCTCCAGTTTTTCGATAATGATCCGGCAGTGTGCGTCCGGGTATTTCTCCCAGTCGGCATCGTGCAGCAATCCTGCAAGCTCCCATTTAAGCGCGGTACGCTCGTCCGCGCCTTCCCGTTCCAGCGCCCAGGCTTTCATCACGGCGCCTACCTGCTTCATGTGCAGGCGCAACCGTTCATTGGGCACCCATTCGGCCAGCAGGGCGTGCGCGGCTGAAAGGGTCGGTAGATTGTCTTTATTAGCCGGATCGCCGAATTCATGGCGCCCCAGCGCCAAAATAGGAGTGGACATGCGAATATTTTTCGTGAAGATATTTGTTAGCCGCGAAATTCCGAGCAGCTTTTACCCGAACTCCGCGACCGTCTTTATTTTACAGTCAAAATTTTTATTGTAAATCAAAGACTTGCAAAAGTCCTCTCCAAAATACCCCCCTTTTTTCTTGGAACATGACCCCAATTGAAACTACCTTTGCACTCCCTTGAAAAGCGGGCTTGGGCCCGCTGATCATGGTAAATCACATTAAATGCCGGCGGGATAGCGCCGGCTTCATGTAAAACAACAAGAAAATGAGCAAATTACATTTCACCACCAAACATGCGAACGAGGCTACCGTTAAACGCGACTGGTACGTTGTGGACGGTACTAATCAAACCGTTGGTCGTATGTGCGCCAGGATCGCCGCCATTCTCCGGGGTAAGAACAAGGCCTATTACACTCCTCACGTCGACTGCGGCGATTTCATCGTAGTCATCAACGCGGACAAAGTGACATTCTCGGGTAACAAATTGGAAGACAAGATCTACATCAACTTCTCCGGCTACCCCGGCGGTAAGAAGGAAGAGATTGCAAAGGATCTGCTGAAACGTCGCCCGGATGCAGTTATCGAGCGCGCCATCAAAGGCATGCTCCCCAAAAATCGCCTTGGGCGGAAGATGTATAAGAAATTATTCGTCTATGCCGGCACAAATCATCCGCACACCGCACAGCAACCCAAAACTTTAACCTTCTAATTTCTTAGATAAATGGAAAAGCAAAAAAATGCAGTTGGTCGCCGCAAAGAGGCTGTAACCCGCGTGTTCCTCAGCCGCGGTGATGGCAAAATAACGATCAACGACAAAGACTATAAACAGTATTTTTCCCTCGTATACCTGCAGAACCAGGTTGAGCTGCCTTTCAAGACGATAGAAGGGACGGATAAATATGACGTGAAGATCAACGCTGCCGGTGGTGGCATGAAAGGCCAGGCCGAAGCCGCCAAACTGGGCATCGCCCGCGCGCTGCTGGAAGTAAACCCCGAATGGCGCCCCGCTCTGAAAGCCGCAGGCCTCCTGCGTCGCGATCCGCGTTCCGTGGAAAGGAAGAAACCCGGCCGCAAGAAAGCCAGAAGAAGCTTCCAGTTCAGCAAACGTTAATCCCCGTCATAACTATTATTATAAAAACATACAATGGAAAATAACACTTCATTACAACAGCAACTCCTCGAAGCAGGTGTACATTTTGGTCACTTGCGTAAGAAGTGGAACCCCAAAATGCTGCCTTATATCTTCGCCGAGAAGAAAGGTATCCATATCATCGATCTGAATAAGACGACCGAAAGCCTCCAGGAAGCAGCGGCTGCCCTCAAACAAATCGCCAAGAGCGGTAAGAAGGTCATGTTCGTTGGTACCAAAAAGCAGGCGAAGGAGATCGTTACCGAATGTGCCCGTAAGGTAAATATGCCTTTCGTGACCGAACGCTGGCTGGGCGGTATGCTCACCAACTTCAACACCGTTCGCAAAAGCGTCAAGCAGATGCAGAGCATCGAAAAGATGCTGAACGACGGCACTTTCGATAGCATCACCAAAAAGGAAAGGCTCACCCTCAGCCGTGAAAAGGATAAGAAGGAAAAAGTACTGGGTGGTATCGCCCAGCTGGGACGCGTGCCCGCCGCCCTTTTCATCGTCGACATCGGTCACGAACACATCGCACTGGCAGAAGCCAAGCGCCTGGGTATCACTACCTTCGGCATGGTGGACACCAACTGCGATCCCAATAAGGTCGATTTCGCGATCCCGGCCAACGACGACGCTACCAAATCCATTGCCATTATAGTGAACTATGTCACCGCAGCCATCGCCGAAGGCCTGGCCGAAAGACAAGCCGCTAAGGAAGAGGATGTGGAAGACACAGGTACGGACGAGAACGAAAAGAAAGCCGCGCGCCTGCAGGCGGAGGCCGAAGGCGAAGCAGCCCGTGGACGTGGTGAAAAAGTAAAAGGAACCAGCCAGCCCAAGCGCAGGGTACCGAACTCCGGACCCCGTCGCACTGGCGCCCGTTAATCAAAAAAAATTCAAGTATATGTCAACTGCAACTATAACCGCAGCTGAGATCAACAAGCTGCGCCAGACAACCGGCGCCGGAATGATGGATTGCCGTAAGGCCCTCATGGAAAGCGATGGCGACTTCGAAAAAGCAATCGATTACCTGCGCAAGAAAGGCCAAAAGGTAGCCGCCCTGCGCAGCGACCGTGAGGCAAAAGAAGGCGTGATCATCGCGACCACGACTGCCGACAACAAGACCGGCTTCATCGTCACCGTAGCCTGCGAAACGGACTTCGTGGCAAAGAATGCCGACTTCGTAGCCTTCGCCCAGAGCATCGCCGCTGTCGCCGTGAAGAACAATATCAAGACCCTGGAAGAGCTGCTCGCCGGCCAACTGGACGGAGTCGCAATTGCTGACAAGATAAACGATCAGGTCGCAAGGATCGGCGAAAAGATCCAGCTCGCACGTTTCGAAAGGATCGACGCCGAAGGCGTAGCCGCCTATATCCATGGCGCTTACAGGATGGGGGTGCTCGTTGGTCTGAGCAGCAATAAACCCGCCGTACTTGAAGCCGGCAGGGACATCGCCATGCAGATCGCCGCTATGAACCCTGTAGCCGTTGACCCCGATTCCGTTGCCGCGGATGTCGTGGCACGGGAGAAATCCATCGTCACCGAGCAGATCAAGAACGATCCGAAAATGGCCGGAAAGACCGATGAAATGATCGACAAGATCGCCGTCGGGAAATTGAATGCCTTCTTCAAGGAGAATACCCTGACTGCTCAGGCTTTCGTCAAGGACCCCTCGAAAACGGTAGGCGACTACCTCAAAAGCGTCGACTCCTCGGCAAAAGTCACACAGTTCAAGAGAGTCCAACTAGGATAAACTAAATAAAAAAGCAGGTGGGAGACCACCTGCTTTTTTTTATATTTGCCACATGATCCCTAAGTACAAGCGAGTTCTGCTGAAATTATCCGGTGAGGCCCTGATGGGAGACAAGAGCTTTGGATTCGACAACGCGGTCATCGCTCAATACGCCAGGGATATTAAAAGTATTGCGGAACTCGGCGTTCAGGTCGCCATCGTCATCGGCGGCGGCAATATCTACAGAGGTATGAATGAGGCGGAGACCGGTATCGAAAGAGCACACGGAGACTATATGGGCATGCTCGCCACCGTCATCAACGGAATGGCCATGCAGGCCGGCTTGGAAAAGATAGGCGTCTATACCCGCCTCCAAAGCGCGATAAAGATGGAGCAGATAGCAGAACCCTATATCCGGCGAAGGGCGATCCGGCACGTCGAAAAAGGCCGCGTCGTCATCTTTGGCGCGGGAACCGGAAATCCCTATTTTACTACCGACACCGCCGGCTCTCTCCGGGCCATCGAGATCAATGCGGAAGTCATCCTCAAAGGCACCCGTGTAGATGGCATCTATACCGCAGACCCCGAAAAAGTTCCTACGGCCGAAAAATTCGAGACCATCACCTTTCAGGAATGCATTTCCAGGAATCTCAAGGTCATGGATATGACCGCTTTTACCCTCTGCATGGAGAACCAATTGCCCATCATCGTCTTCGATATGAACAAGCCTGGCAACCTACTGCGCGTCGTCCGCGGCGAAAAGGTTGGCACCCTTGTAAGAGATTGATATACAGAATGTTGATCCGACCGTATTTTCCGCATTAAATGATTTGCATATCTGGGCAAAGACTTGTAATTTGAGCACTTATTATCCACTGACTACTGGAAAGTAGTACTTCAGCTTCCCTCCCCACAATATCAATGAAAAGCGGCGCAGTTGTTCGATCACTCCCGGAAAGCTTTATTGACTTTTTAAAGTAGTCTGTTTGGTAAATTGTTCCGAACCATTATGAACACCTTATACAACTTGAACATCATATTGGGGTTGCAACTGACGATGGGTCTTCCAGAGATCATAATATTTGAACTGGGTGCATTAATACTCGGCTTTACAATACATTTCTTCTGGAATGCCAGAAAGAACTTCCACCTCGGCGAACCCTCGCAACAACCCACAAGTATCAGTGACAACGATAACTGGAAGCTCAAATATTACAACGACATGGATATGCAGGAAAGAGCGCAGCAGCAACTACGCGATCGCCTTTCCCAAACGCAGGAGACCGAACAGATCCTCACCATCGAATTGGAAGAAAGCAAGAAAGAACTCGAAGACGTCCGCCTTGAACTGGACGTAGTCCGTGCGCAGCTGGAAGAGGTTGAACTCAAACTCGCACCTCCCGAACTGCCCGGCGGAGAAAACGCCGCTCTCGAAGAACAACACGACTATACCCACGACTATCTCTTTCAATTGAAAGTAGCCCAGGAGAAACTAGTCGAGCATAACAACAGCATCCACCGCCTGCTTGAACAAACGAGGCATGTCGAAGACTCCGAAAAAAAGAGCCAGGAACTGCTTCGCAGCAACGAGGACCTCCACGGACAACTCCGCATCACGGGGCAGCTCCTCGTCGAGAAGGAAGCCGAGGTCAGCAACCTCAAGCATCAGCAGAAACTCGCGGAGGAGATGACCCAACGCCTCGACAAAGTCTACGAAGAATACAACACCCTGCAGGATAAACTGCAGAAACTACAGAGTTACCTCACGCAGCCCTACAACCGCGGTACGGATTACGAAGGGCTGAAGGAAGCCTATTTCAAATTGGGCAAAGAACACGATGAGATGAAGTTGAAATACCTCTCCATCCGCGAGGAGAACCAACGGCTCACCCGCATCCTGGGCGATACCGAGGAAAAACTCAAGGAGGCCAATTTTCAACGCATTCAATACCAGAAGAGATCGGCCTTCCTCGAAGAGCTCAACCATGATCTGCAGGAGATCGCCGAACACAATAAGAAAATCGAAAGCCAGCTCCGCCGTGTCACCGACATGGAAAACCTCCTGGCTAAGATCACCGGGTCGGGCAGTGTCAACGACGTGCCCCAGGGCATGGAATAAGCCATCCTCCGCAGTCCCCCGCCGGCCCCCACCCCCGCCGACGCCGGCCCCCGAAACTCCGGCAATTCGCCTAACTTTGCTGACAAATCATCCTTCAGTGTCAACTCCCATCGCCGATATTCGTAAGGAATATAAGTTACAAACCCTCTCGGAAAAGGACATCCACAAAGATCCATTTGGACAATTTGAAAGATGGTGGGGGGAAGCTATCCATTCCGGTGTCGAGGAACCCAATGCCATGACCCTTGCCACGGCTTCCGCCGATGCCATGCCCGACGCCAGGATAGTATTGCTAAAGGGCTTTGACAATCGCGGCTTTACCTTCTTTACCAATTACCATAGCGCAAAGGGGCGGCAATTGCTGGAAAATCCCCGGGCCACCCTGGTCTTCTTCTGGAAGGAACTGGAACGACAGGTCCGTATCAGCGGCCTGGTATCTTTGTCGCCCGCAGCCGTTAGCGACGAGTATTTTTCAAGTAGGCCTGAAGGCAGCCGAATAGGAGCCTGGGCTTCACCACAAAGCGAAACCATCGAAAGCCGGGAGTGGCTGGAAGAAAAGGAAAAAGAATATCGGGAGGAGTGGGCGGGAAGGTCCATCGAACGTCCGGAGTATTGGGGGGGGTATACGGTGAAACCCATCAACATCGAATTCTGGCAGGGACGCCCAAGCCGGCTGCATGACAGGTTTCGGTATAGCTTACAAAATGGCGGATCCTGGACAATCGAACGGCTCGCGCCATAAATAGTTATGCCTTCGGCCGGCCTCATACAATAGACCTGGGTAATCGCAGACCGGCCGAAAGCTAATATGATCAGGCCTTGGCCTTGTCAGCCGCCGGAGCCGCCGGAGTCGCAGATTTCTTCGCAGGCTTTGCAGGACGGCTCTTGCCAAATGAACCCTTGAATATCTTTCCTTTCTTGGTTTTTTTATCACCTCTTCCCATAATAATAACTTTAAATAAAGTAGTTTAAAAATTACCCGGCGACTACCGCCGGGGGACAAAGATACGAAAGCTCCGGAATCAGGCGCTAGGCGGGCCAAAGACCCGAAAATTTCCTATACCCGATCGCGGAGCTTTGTCTATACAATGCTAGTGCAAGGTCTATACAGTGCTAATGCAAGGTCAATACATGCTTAGTGCACGACAACAGATGCACCCCAGCACTAACTATAATTTGGCGGACAATTCTTTCCCGGCTTTGAACTTAGCCACCTTCTTCGCCTTGATCTTGATAACAGCACCGGTCTGAGGGTTGCGACCGTTACGGGCAGCTCTCTTGGAAACGGAAAAAGTACCGAAACCAACCAGGGTGACCTTACCGTTACCTTTTAGCGTCTTGGTAACTGCTTCAACAAAAGAATCCAGGGAAGCATTTGCCTGCGTCTTTGTAATGCCTGCGTCATCGGCAATTTTCGCGATTAATTCAGCCTTGTTCATAGTGTAATTTTTTGTTTAATTAGCAGGGACAAATATACCCGCTTTTTGAATCCGACAAAATTTTTTTACGTCGTGCCGCAATGCCCTCAAGTCGCGCTAAACCGCGCCGGATAAGGATTAGCAGGAAATGCAGGTTGGTAATTTTACGATGCAGGAATTACGGACATACGCTGAAACCCTTTGTGGTAGCGGCCTTCGGGGCAGGCGGCCTGAAATCCTTGCCAGTGGCCCATTTCCGGGGAATCTACAACAAAATCCGATTCGTCGCCGTTAATTTTATTTTTTTTACACAAATAGTGCACAAGAGTTGTTGGGTTACCACAAGTCCGACTACACAGACTCCATCAAAGTTCGAAATGCAATGAATCCATCGCCCCATTTGTCCCATCCCGCCCGCTGGAACACCTGTGCATAGTCTTCCGCAAAACGTTCATAACGTGCCATTGAATTGGTAAAATATTGTATTACAAATGTGGGCCCCTCTTCTTCATCCTGCTCCAACAGCTTGTACAAGTGATGTCCATCAAAAAACCCGGTGGCAAGCACAGCTGGTATCTGCTCCTCTATCTGCCATTCCAACCACGCTGCAAGGATATTCCATCGAACCTTATTGGTGATATTATAAACGATCATGTGCGTCTTTTTTGCCAATGGCCTTTACCATCCTTATACTGAAGTAAATTAAAAAAAGCAGGACTGCCAGCAGACAGCTCCAAAGTAACACCGTTTCGCGCACACCACCCCGATTGCTGCTCTGCCCGGACACCGGCGCCGCCGCGGCAACATCGGCCATCTTCACTTCCCGGATGGCGCCAATCCCCAGTTCTTTCGGTTTCTGCGTCATGCTATCGGTAAAGAAGTGAAGGTCATATTCCGGTGCGATGGCATTGCTTTCCCCTGTCAGGATCTCATAGGTGGACGCCCCCTGCAGAAAGCTCACCATATGAAGGATGTCCTGCCACGCAAATATACCCCTGACCTTCAGTGGTGCATTGTCCGCGTTCGCGATATCGATCCTCAGCTTCCGGCTTTTGACGACAGGCATTCCGAACATGGTCTTATGCGACTCTATACTGAGCTGTTCGACCAATGAAAAACTCCCGCCAGGTTCCCCGGCGTAGACACTCACCATTCGCTTGTACAGGACTGGCTCACTGATCTCCAGCGAAAGCTTTTCTATCCGGTAGTCCTCCGGCCATTCCAGGTCCAGATAACTATGCCGGTTACTGCTGTCCTTTTGTCGGAACACCGGATCAGGCAGGCGATGAATCCCACCGCTATCCATGCCGGGGATCATCGGACTTAACACATAGGGCACAAAATGTCCTTGCGCATTCCGAAGCCGAAGATCCGAAAGCGAGGCATTGCTCTTTGCCAATAATTCGGGCGAAAGCCCGATCGCATAGAACCCCGTCGTCCCGACCGTATCGACCGCGGCCTGGTAACGGAAACTGTCCTGCCCCTGGCAATTCAGGCTTATCAGCAGGAGACAGCATCCTGTCACCAGATCAAACAGTCTTCTTCTCTTCATCCTCGATGATGATTTTTTTAAGCCGCTGATACATGAACGATACAACCAGCAAGAGGACACCCAGGCAAAAGAAGGCGGCGATCTTCCCCGCGATGGGGATATTCCTGATGTCGAAAAGGAACAACTTCAGCAGCGTTATGCTAAACAAAAGTAACGATATGATCCGCAGCGGCTTGAACTTTTTCCGCATGCCCAACCACATAAAAACAAAGGAACATAGACCCCACAAAATGGGCAATCCCGTCTTATTGTAGACCCTCGACAGGTAGTCAAGATCATTGCTGTGGGAATAAAAGACCGCATTCACCAGCAATTGCCCTTCGGCACTCAACAATATTACCGTAATGCCGCAGATCAGCCAGGTAAACAGCGCCCCCTCCATCTTCATTAAACCGGCCTTTTGCCGCGCGGCCAATTCCATTAATATTAACACAACGATCACCGCTCCTAGCCAATGCGCATAAAAATGACCCTGATACCGGCTATGTTCCAGCATCTGCGACTGCAGGTCAAACATCGCAGGCAGCGTGAACAGATAGAGCACGACGGCAGCCATTAACAGACCCGCCACCGCCGCCCTCCAGAGACCTTTGTTCTCCTTTCTTTCAACCCGCGCGACGACAAGTATGTACAAGTAAGTATAGCCCGTAAGGTACACCGGTGAAATCTCCGTTTCCATCTGATGAAAGATCTCCAGCGCCCCAGCCAAAAATAACAGGATGACCCCCGCGATCAACGCTACTCTTCCGCGAAGTCCATGCTTATCCAGGTAATATAAGGCCCCACAGCAAAGCGCAGAATAGAGGCCCGTCATAAAGCCTTTGTTGAACAGGATAGGGGCCTGCACCTGAACGGCATAGTTGTTAAACCAATCCATCCCAAGGCTTACCAGCATCGCCAGCCAGATCAGCAGCGAAGCCAGCCGGATAAGCCGGATCTGTGATTTGATGAAAAGCCAGTATAACAGCACCGATTCGGTAGCCCAGAACAACGTGATATAGTGCCCATGGAGTTGCAGGGGAGCCGTCAGTGAGACAAAAGACAGGGTAATACCCACCAGCAGGTAGAGGATGTTCTTATCGATCGTGTTCTTCCGGAACAGGAACCAGGTGGCGCCCAGGTGAAATATACCCATCACTGCACAATACAATCCCTTATAATGGTCAAGCCCCAATTGTCCGATAAAATACAGGCCTGCGGCAAAATAAAGACAGGTATTGGCGAGCAGTATGCCAAAATCGGAAGCGATGAAGGGCTTGTTCGTCCGGATCGTGTAAGCGACGTTGATCACGAAGAACAACAGGTAGAAAGTCGTAGCGAATATCCATCCTCCGCGATAGGTGGCGGCTGTCGCGTAACCGAGCGAAGCGAAGGTTACGAGCGAGGAAAGGCGAGGGACGAAGCCTTGCCGAAGCTCTGGCAGGCTGATCAGCCAGGAGACGAAAAGAACCGCCGTAAATCCAAAGGCCAGGATATTCAGCAGGCGCCAGGCCTTGTTATAGGCAATCACAAGCAGACCTCCGTTCAGGATCAATAGATAACTAAACAGGATCGCGTAGTCGCCCCGGCCGTTGCTGACAAGAAAGGGGGTGAAAAATCCGCCCGCCAGGGCGATGATAGCCAGTTCCTGCCGGTCATAGAGCAGCGACAACATGACCGAAAAGACCGTGATCACAAGCATGATCACGAAGGCCATGGTTTGCCCGAAAAGCTGGTATTGATGATAGGCGAGGGCAATGGTGAAATAAAGAACGGCAAGCCCACCCCCCACTAACACCGAACTAAACGCCTTGTATTGATCGCGCAGCCAGTGGGCTATTCCGATCAGGATACCGCCGCAAAGAACGCCGACGCCTACCCGACCGATGGGCCCGATCCAGTCATTATCGATAGCATATTTTACAAAATACCCTATCGCCAGCACTAAAATGGCGATCCCAATCTTACTGACGAGATTTTCGCCGATAAATTTCTCCAGGTCGGGATGACGTTCGAAGAACCCTGGCCGGGGTGGCTCCGGCGCACGCGGCGCCGGCTGCCTTATGAAATGGGGTGTAAATGGCTCCGTCTCCCGCACGGGCTCTGGCTTCGAAGGAGGCGGCGTCACCGGAGGGGTCATTGGTCGCGGATCCGGTTTCGACTCCACCGCAGGCGGAGGCGCCATACGTTTTGCTTCTTCTCTCCACCGGCGCAACTCCTGCTCCAACCGGTCGAAGCGATCCATGAAGCTGTTACGCAGCCCCACAATAAAAAAGATCAGGATGATCACACAAACGAAAAGGACATATTCCATACGGATCCGAGGTTCATCAATAAAGATAATCGCCAAATTCGGTATCCGAAAGCTTTATTTTGCCAATTCCAGGTACACAGGACAATGATCGCTATGTTTGACGTCGTGGTAAATGTCTGCGCTAATAAGCCTGGAGCGTAGCGGCTCCGTAATGCCGATATAGTCGATCCGCCAACCCTTATTTTGTTCCCGTACGCCGGGAAATCGCTGACTCCACCATGAATAGCGATGCGGCTCGGGGTGCAACACCCGGAAACCATCCACCCATCCGTTGCTCAACAGCTTCGACATCCAGCCCCGCTCATCCGGCAGGAAACCGGAAGAATTCTTATTGCCCTTTGGATCGTGGATATCCATCTCCTGGTGCGCGATATTGTAGTCACCGCAGAGGACGATCCGCGGGTAGGTCTTCTTCAACGCTGAAAGGTAAGAATAAAACTCCTCCAGCCACTGATATTTGAACTGCTGCCGCTCTTGGCCGCTGGTTCCGGAAGGGAAATACGCATTGATCAACCGCAGATCGCCGATGTCCAGCTGGATCACCCGCCCTTCATCATCGCTCACCTTATGCCCCGTACCATATTGGACCTTGTCGGGCTTTATCTTTGTAAAGACGGCTACTCCGCTATAGCCCTTTTTTTGCGCGGAGAACCAGTAGTCATGGTATCCCAATTCCGTAAAAAGTGCATGCGCCACATTGTCTTTATGCGCCTTGGTCTCCTGTACACAGAAAATATCGGCCGGATCGGTTTTCAACCAATCGATCAATCCTTTGTTCATAGCTGAACGGATACCATTAACATTGTAGCTGACGATGCGAAGTGAAGGCATATGCACTATATTAGTGTCGCAATTTACAAAATGAACATTCATGGAAACGCTGGACAGGATCATCCCCGCAAAAGACGCCGTTTTTCTCGAAGGCCCCAAGAGCCGGGGCTATGAGCTCAAGTTTGCCTGGAAAATATTCCGGGAGTTCATAAAAGGATTCCGTACCCTCCACTTTGTCGGACCCTGCATCACCGTATTTGGATCGGCACGTTTCAAAGAAGACCATCCCCACTATCAGTCCGCGCGGGAAATGGGACGCCAGATCGCAGCTATGGGATTTACCACCATGACCGGCGGCGGCCCGGGCATCATGGAAGCCGCCAACCGCGGCGCCTTCGAAGCGGGCGGCATGTCCGTCGGCCTGAATATCAAACTGCCATTCGAACAAAGCGCTAACCCCTACGTCCAGGCCTCCGTCACTTTCGAACATTTCTTCGTACGAAAGGTCATGCTGGTCAAGTACTCCTATGCTTTCGTGATCATGCCCGGCGGCTTCGGGACTATGGATGAATTCTTCGAGACCCTTACCCTTGTCCAGACGAAGACCCTCGTTCGTTTTCCGCTGGTGCTCTTTGGGAGAGCATATTACCAGCCGCTTTTCGATTATATGGAAGATATGGCCCAACAGGGTACGATCTCAAAAGAAGACCTTTCCCTCGTGTTGCTCACCGACAGCATCGCCGAAGCCGCTGAACATATCGATGCTTTTATAAAAAAGAACTACCGGGAGAAACCCCACAAACGGAAGTGGTGGCTGTTCGAAAAATATCAGCGGACGAAAAATGTCCCTTAATGCTGACCGCTCCTTAATGCCTCTTCGTCGTCGGGATCACCAATCCAAGGCTGAGGATCATTTCTTCGGTACCGAAGGCCTGGTGCGCGGCACCCATATAGACATTCAGGTTGTGATACCGCGCATAGTCCAGTTTGTTGGAAAATTCCAGGTAAACATAGCGGTAGAAAGTAGCCCGTAAAGATCCTTCCGCGCCAACGTTCCAGCCACCCATCTGAAAGCCCTGGTCATTGTCTTTTCCAAAGAGCTGGTTCTGCGTATGAGGAATGACCGGGCCTACGCCGAACTTACCCAGGAAATCCAGTTTAAACTTCTCATCTTTCCGCGCGATGATATGCCATTTCTTAGTGACATTGAAAAGGAGGAAGTTGGCGCCGTTGTTCAGGTAATAATAGAAACCGTTTTGCGGATTGAAGGTGATCGTAGAGTCGACCTGCCGGTTATTGAGCTTGCCTTTAATGCGAACATCCTGATTCGCGAAAATGTATTTCGTATGGTCGAAATTGATCTCGAATCCCCATCCCTTCTCTTCATCCAGCAGGAAACCCAACCGGTAATTGTATTGAGGGATCGAGAGCGCCCTTGTGAACAGCCCGTCATTCCAGCCCGGGTGGTCATGTGCCTTGACGCTGACAAAGTTGTAGTCGTTACCCAGCGCTGCCTGGGAGACGTGGATCGTACTATGCGTGTAGAATTCCCCATTGTACCCCCAGGAAGCGTAGACTTCCTTTATAAAATGCTTTTTCTTTTTCGGGGGTTGCGATTGTTGTTGCTGTGCGAAGCCTAAAAAGGGTATTGCGGTAAGCAGGAACAGAATCACACTCGGATAACCTATGCCAATCTTTTTCATAACCCGGCAAAATTAACTAAAAATTGTAAACCAGCCCTTTCTTAACAACTTCATTACATAAACGCGCTCACGCATCGTATTCCAACACCGGCCGCAGCCATCTTTCGACCTCGGAAAGCGGCATGCCTTTGCGTGCCGCATACTCGGTGACCTGGTCCCTTTCGATCTTGCCGACGCCAAAATATTTGCTCTCGGGATTCGCGAAATACCAGCCGCTCACGGACGAAGCCGGGAACATGGCCAGCGATTCCGTCAGTATTGTTCCCACCTGCCGGGTAGCATCCAACATTGCAAAAAGCTTTACCTTCTCCGTATGATCGGGACAGGCAGGATACCCTGGCGCAGGCCTGATGCCCATATATTCTTCGTGGATAAGCTGATCATTGCCGAGATGTTCGTTTTTCGCATAACCCCAGTATTCCTTCCTTACCCGCTCGTGCAGCAGTTCGGTAAAGGCCTCCGCCAACCTGTCCGCCAATGCCTGCAGCATGATCTTGTTGTAGTCGTCAAATGCGGCCTCGAATCGTTTGATATGCGGTTCGATCCCCTCGATGCTCACGACAAAAGCACCAATATGATCCTTTTTACCCGACGCCGCAGGCGCAATATAATCCGCCAGCGACATATTCGGCTGGCCCGCCGCTTTCTTGATCTGCTGCCGCAGGAACTCGAGTTTTACTCCACCAGTAGTGGCATCACCCGTCTGTACGGTCACGGTGTCTTTGCCATCCGACTGAGCAGGCCAGAAGCCGATCACGGCCCTTGGCTTCAACCAGTTCTCTTTCACGATCAGGGCCAGAAGCGCCAGCGCGTCGTTGTAGAGCTTTGTTGCTTCCGCGCCCACGACCTCGTCCTTCAGGATCTGCGGGAATTTTCCATGCAGCTCCCAGGCGATAAAGAAGGGACCCCAGTCGATGAAGGGGACAATGGCCGCCAGATCATATCCGTCAAAGACCTTCGTGCCGGTAAAACCCGGCGTCACCGGATTAAAGGCATTCCAGTCGATGGCCACTTTATTGTCCTGCGCCTGCCCTACTGACAAATATTGTTTTACTGATCTCTTGTTGCTAAAGTCTTCTTTCAGCTTCTGATATTCCGTTTTTATAGCACGTAAGAACTCAGGCTTCTGGTCGGAATTCAACAACTGGCCGACGACAGTGACGCTGCGGGAGGCGTCCAGCACATGCACTACTCCACGTTCGAATTCGGGCGCGATCTTCACCGCGGTATGCATCCGGGACGTCGTGGCTCCGCCGATCAGCAGCGGGACTTCGAATCCCTGCCTTTTCATCTCCTTCGCCACATGCACCATTTCGTCAAGCGACGGCGTGATCAGACCGCTGAGGCCAATGACAGCCACCTTCTCCCTTTTGGCCGTTTCCAGTATTTTATCCGTCGGCACCATCACCCCGAGGTCGATGATATCATAGCCGTTACAACCGAGTACAACCCCCACGATGTTCTTCCCGATATCATGTACATCCCCCTTGACCGTGGCCAACAGTATCTTGGCGGCACCCGCGCCCTCCAGGTTGACGGTACCCGCCTTTTCATGGGCAAGCCGCCGTTCTTCCTTCTCCTGCTCTATATAGGGCGTCAGCACCGCTACCGATTTCTTCATGACACGCGCACTCTTCACCACCTGCGGGAGGAACATCTTGCCGCTGCCGAACAGATCTCCGACAACATCCATACCCGCCATAAGCGGGCCCTCGATGACATCCAGCGGCTTCGGATACTTCTGTCTGGCCTCTTCCGTATCACCATCGATATATTCGGTTATGCCATTGACGAGGGCATGCTTCAGCCGCTCTTCGACATTGCCCGAACGCCAGGCCTCATTCTTTACCTCTTCCTTGCCCTTGGCCTTTACCGTTTCGGCAAACGCCAATAGCTTGTCCGTCGCGTCCGGACTGTGGTTCAGGACGACATCCTCACAAAGCTGCTTTAATTGCGGCTCTATCTCGTCATATACCACCAATGCACCGGCATTCACGATGCCCATATCCATACCCGCCTTGATGGCATAATAAAGAAATACACTGTGCATGGACTCTCTAACCGTTTCATTCCCACGGAAAGAAAAGGAGATATTGCTCACGCCGCCGCTGATACGGGTGAGCGGCATCTTCTGTTTGATCTCCTTGATCGCTTCTATAAAATCTACCGCATAGTTGTTGTGTTCTTCGATACCCGTGGCGATCGCAAAGATGTTCGGATCGAAAATAATGTCCTGTGGATCATAACCGACCCGTTCGGTCAGGATTGTATAAGCCCTGTAGCTGATGTCCACCTTCTTTCTCAGCGTATCGGCCTGGCCATTCTCATCAAAGGCCATTACGACGACTGCCGCCCCATAGCTCCGGCAGACGATCGCCTGATCGATGAATTTCTCTTCTCCTTCCTTCAGGGAGATGGAGTTGACAATGCATTTCCCCTGCACGCATTTGAGCCCGGCCTCGATGATCGCGAACTTGGAAGAATCGATCATGATCGGGATCCTGGCGATATCCGGCTCGGCCTGTAATAGATTGAGATAGGTCTGCATCGCCTTTTCTCCATCCAGCAGGGCGTCATCCATGTTCACGTCCAGGATCTGTGCGCCGTTCTCCACTTGCTGACGGGCAACACTCAGTGCTTCTTCATACTTGTTCTCCCGGATCAGCCGGGCGAACTTCTTGGAACCGGTGACGTTGGTACGCTCGCCCACGTTCACGAAATTTGTCATGGGCCGCAACACCAGGGGCTCAAGACCGCTGAGACGAAGAAAGGGTTTTATAGAAACAGCTGTCATATTAATTCTTTTTCGACAACCGGCAGCTGCCGGGGTTTTATGGTGGCCACATGCTCCGCTATATGCCGGATATGATCGGGGGTCGTGCCACAGCACCCGCCTACGATGTTCACAAATCCATTTTGCGCCCAATCTTCCAGGAAGTGCGCGGTCTCTTCGGGTTGTTCGTCGTATTCCCCCATGGCATTCGGTAGCCCGGCATTCGGATAGGCCGAAGTATAACAGGCTGCTATCTGGCTCAGCTCTTCGATATGCGACCGCATTTCCTGCGCCCCGAGTGCACAATTGAGCCCGATGCTCAACGGCCGGGCATGCATCACGGAGACATAGAAGGCCTCCAGCGTCTGCCCGCTCAACGTCCTGCCGCTGGCATCCGTAATAGTACCGCTGATAGACACAGGCAGTTCAGGTTGATTCGAGTCCCGGAAGTATTTTTTGATCGCAAAGATCGCCGCTTTGGCATTCAAGGTGTCGAAGATGGTTTCTATGAGCAAAATATCGACACCGCCTTCGACCAGCGCTTTCACCTGCTCATAATAGGCCGAACAAACCTCGTCAAAGCTTACTGCCCTGAACCCGGGATTGTTGACATCGGGGGAAAGCGAAAGCGTCTTGCTCATCGGCCCGATAGCACCCGCCACAAAACGTGGTTTCTCCGGATTGCGGTCGGTATATTCTTTGGCCGCCCGCTTCGCAATGGTCGCCGCCGCTATATTGATTTCGTAAGCCACCTCTTCCATGTGATAATCGGCCATGCTGATCCGCTGTGCATTAAAAGTGTTGGTCTCGATAATGTCCGCACCCGCCTCCAGATATTCCCTGTGGATACCCTCGATAATGGCCGGCTGCGTCAGACATAACAGGTCGTTATTGCCCTTAAGGTCCGTGGCCCAGTCCTTGAACTGCTCCCCGCGATAATCCTTTTCTTCCAATTTGTGCCGCTGGATCATGGTCCCCATCGCCCCGTCAATGATAAGTATGCGTTCTTTCAGAACATCCTGTATCGTTTTCATGTGCTCCTCCTTTTTTGAAGGCTTGGCATAATCCGAACTACTGAAAACGAGGGAAATAACCGGTGAAGTTGGTGGGATATTTCAGACGTTTATTAGTTCAGTTTTTACGCCGTCGCCGGCTGTACAGGCTGAACAATAAACAAATCCGCCTGTATAAACGCAAATTTACGCAAAAAATGTAGATTTCCAACGTCGGATGGCTGACGATTACCGGCGCGTCTGGCGGCCGGCAGGAGGCTAACCGCCGCCAGACCGGTAACTCTCTACCGGCAAGCGGTTGGTTATCGACCGCGCAAGGGTCATCTCGTCTGCATATTCCAACTCCCCGCCAAAGGCGATGCCCCTGGCTATCGTCGTGATCCGCAAGGGCGTGTCCTGTAACTTCTTCTGGATATAATAAATGGTAGTATCCCCTTGTATGGTGGGGTTCAGCGCAAAGATCAGTTCCTGGGTACGCTCTTTCCTCACCCTGTTCACGAGGGTCTCGATATTCAGCTGGTCCGGCCCGATACCATCCAACGGACTGATGACGCCGCCCAGCACATGATAAGTACCACTGTACTGCTGCGTACTTTCTATCGCGATCACCTCCCGGAGACTCTCTACCACACAGATCAACTCCTGCTTGCGCATCGAGTTGGCGCAGATGGAACAGATATCGGCATCCGCTACATTATGACAACGTTGACAAAACTTGATCTCATTCCGCATCCGGATCATGGTCTCGCCAAACCCTTGCACATTCCCCGCATCTTGCTTCAACAAATGCAGCACCAGGCGCAACGCCGTTTTCTTACCGATACCCGGCAACTTTGCAAACTCACTGACCGCCTGCTCCAATAAGGATGATGAAAATTGCATGCTGCAAAGGTACGTGTTTCCCCCTTCGGAAATGGGGTCC
>Ga0302309_10000747_pt1 | contig 34391 bp, 26 predicted proteins | sample III_Palsa_N1_1_FD_200453 | JGI IMG/M metagenome (GOLD analysis project Ga0302309, IMG submission 200453) | Peat permafrost microbial communities from Stordalen Mire near Abisko, Sweden - III_Palsa_N1_1 | ecosystem: Environmental > Terrestrial > Soil > Palsa > Peat permafrost | place: Sweden... | reverse complement strand
AACGTCTGGAGTTCCCAGAATGGCAGCTTTTCAAGCGGAGCCGGACATCCACAAGGCTGTGACCGCCTTTTGCGAGGCTACCGTCAACACCGCGTCGGATGAGGCTTGCGGCGGCTGCATGATGGCTGCCGCGGTGCTGGGAAACTCGGAGCGAGTAGCCGAGATCCGTTCGTATGCCGCGGAGGGCCTTACCGCAACCGCTGATATTTTCGCGAAACGTTTCGAAAAGGAGATGAAGGCGGGACACCTGACTCGCACACCCTCTGCCAAGGTGCGAGGCCGTGCGCTCGTTGACTTGATGCAGGGTTTGCAGCTTCGCGCCAGGGCCGGCATTGCGCGCGAGCAATTGCTGCAAGACGCCCGAAGCTATGTACCCCTGATTCTTGGCAAGTAATTTAACGCACTTCTCGGGGGGGAATGCGTCACGACTCCGTTGCAAAGCTCACTAAGCACTCTTGGGCTTTGCGCAATTCTTGCTCACTTCCAGATGCCGGAAGATTGGATGGAAATCCAGAGACGTCTAAAAGCGCCCAAAGCATATAGAAGTGCGTCAACAGAGTCTGTATCAAAGAGAGCACGCCGTCATTTTATTTCTTGATTAGACCGCCGCATAAGCTACTTTCGGCGCCTAGACCCCCCTGGATTGCAAATTCCGCATCCGTTCTATCGACGACGTATCGCGAGATACTTGCGGCTGATATGAAGTGCGCAATTCAACGGAACACACAGAAGCGCCGATCGGACGTATGCCATCAGGGAAAAGTGAAGTCATGAAAGGCCGTCAGATGACGGCGTTCACAATCGCGCCGGCCTCATCGCGCTTTGGCGCAGCATCGCCCATAACGTATCGGGGAAATCATGAATAGATTCAAAGACAAAGTTGTCATTGTGACGGGAGCCGGCTCTGGCATTGGAGCGGGCACGGCGCGGCGCTTTCTACAGGAAGGCGCATCTGTCGTCCTCAACGGACGACGTGAAGAGAAGTTGCACGAAACCATCGCGGGCTTCGATGAGGCAAAGTCACTGATCCATCCCGGAGATGTCTCGGATGAAGACTACGTGAAGCGACTCGTGGAAGACACGATCACTAAGTTTGGCAAGCTGGACGTGTTGGTCAACAACGCGGGGATAGCCACCTTCGGTCCCTTCGCGCAGACCACGACAGAGCAATGGCGGAAGCTTATGGGCACCGATCTGGATGCAGTGTATTTTGCGACTCGTGAAGCATTGCCTCACCTCTTGAAAACCAAGGGCTCAATCATCAATCTCTCCTCCGTATCGGGCCTCGGCGGAGATTGGGGGCTGAGCGCCTACAACGCCGCGAAGGGCGCCATCACAAACTTCACACGCGCCCTGGCGCTGGAGTACGGCTCGCGTGGCGTGCGGGTCAACGCCGTTGCACCGAGCCTCACAACCACCGAGGCCACTGCCGATCTTGAGAAAAGCGAAGCCGTCATGGAGGCATTTACTGATCGCCTCCCCATCGGCAGAGCCGCTACACCGGATGAGATCGCAGGCGTGATTGCGTTTCTAGCGAGTGACGATGCGGTCTTCGTCAATGGAGTGGTTCTGCCGGTCGACGGCGGCCTCAGCGCGTCCAACGGACAACCTAACTTCCTTTCGCTTCTGGCCAAGTGAAAGGCAATCTCATTAGCAACAATTACACGGAGGAACATCATGCAAACACTTCTGGAAGATTACCGTGCGACTTCGTGGTTGGTACACCATCCATTCGGCGCGGAAGACCAAGCTGCGATGGCCGCCATGCGCGCCATCGTCGAACCTAATAAAGGCAAACTTCAGGGAGTTGCAGCTCGAGTTCCGTTCGATGCGATCATGGAGCACGTCGCTGCGCCTGCGGGCGTCGCCTATGAAGCTGGTCGCGTTGGAGGTGTTTTGGGATGGTGGTGCCGACCCGAAAACGCGCGGCCCGGCCACGCCATCATGCACCTCCATGGCGGGTGGTTCAACTTTGGCTCTGCGCAAGCGTTTCGCCATTTGGCAGGCCATATCGCTGCTGGTGTGGGGGTAGCGGCATTCGTGCCTGACTACCGGCTAGCTCCGGAGCATCCATTTCCTGCTGCCGCCGAGGACGTGCGCGCCAGCTACTTCGGTCTGCTTGAGCAAGGCATCTCGAAGATTGCCATCACGGGCGACTCCGCTGGCGGCACCTTGGCCATTGGGTTGCTCGTGCATCTTGCGGCAAACAGTGACGGCGCCAGCAAAGCTCTCGTGGGCGGAGTGGCTTTCTCACCCGTGACGGATCTTTCCCTTTCTGGCGAAAGCTGGTCTACGCGCGCTGCTGCCGACCCCTACTTTACCAAGCCGCAAGCCACCGAGTTGGTGAACTCCTATCTCCACGGTCATAACCCGACAGACCCCCTCGCGTCGCCACTCCATGCCGACCTGGCTGGGTTAGCCCCAGTCCGCGTACATGTCGGCGACGACGAGGTGTTGCTTGATGATTCCGTCCGTTTCGTTGAGCACGCGATCGCGTCAGGAGTCGATGCTCGCCTCGATGTGTGGGAAGGGATGGTTCATGGATTCCTTGGGGGCGTGGGACGCCTCACAGCTTCCAACGAGGCTCTTCAACTCATCGGTGAGTTTCTGAACGACCGATTCGCCGGGGCGGCTATTCAAAAATAAACGGAATCGCTTATAGAAAACGAGATGAGGAATAAGAAATGTATGACCATGTGATTTGGCCTCACCCATTTGACCCGAAGACCTCGGCGATCTACGCGCTCAACGACATTGACGTGAACGCGCCGCCTGAAGTGGTGTGGAAGCTGCTTGTCGATGCCGAGAATTGGTCGAGCTACTTTCCTGCCGAAGATCAGGTCAAGATCCTGAACGGTGAGCCGGAACTTGCGCTCGGGACCAAATACAGCCGGGTGACGGTTGGCTTTCCGATGCATCTCATCGTGACGGAGTGCGTGCCCGGCCGAAGGCTCGCGTGGTCCACACTGGTCGACGGCGACGAGACCGGTTCGAGCGCCTATCACGGCTGGGTTATCACTCCCACCGAAACTGGCTGTCATGTGCTATCCGAGGAGACGCAGCAGGGCCCCTTCTTTCTCGAAGAGCTCGGGCGAAAGAATCCCGGTGCGCTCTACCACTATCACCAGGAATGGGTTGAAAGCCTTGCGCGCGCGGCTGAGGCTCGGGTGGCCGAAGCGGTCAAAAGGAGATAAGGCAATGGCGAAAACTGACATCGAGAAAGTTTTGACGATATTTCGCGGCATCAGCGCCGGGGATGTAGACGTTGCGACGCAGCACATCGACCACAAGCGATTTGTGCAACACAATCCGGACGCGACCGACGGTGTGGAAGGGCTGACGCAATTCATCACTCAGTCGCCGCGTGACCAACTGCAACTGACCGTGGTACGGGCATTCCAGGATGGCTCCTACGTCGTTACCCAGGCTAAGGGGAAGCCATCCGGACGAAACGTCTTCTTCGACATTTTCAGGTTTGAGGACGGATTGGTTGTCGAGCACTGGGCCTTCTCCGCCAAGAATGCTCCACCCAACCCGAGCGGGCATACCCAGGTCGATGGACCGACCGAGGTGGAACACTTCGAGGATACGGAGAAGAACAAGTCACTATTGCGGACGTACTATGAGACCTTTCACATTCGCGCGGACCACAGTCGAAGTGAGCAGTACTTTGCTGGGGATCTTATGATCCGTCACGAACCTGGCGCCTGCGACGGGGTCGCGGAGTTCATGCGAGATGTCGAGGTCCTGATGCAGCGCCGGACCATCGATGAAATCAAGTTTTTGTTAGGACAGGGAGATTTTGTGTTCATCGCCGCTAAGGGCACACATGAGGGCGAACCCTGCGTTTACATCGACCTATACCGCGTGAAAGACGAAAAGATTGTGGAGCACTGGGGCTTTCCCGAGATGGTTCCTCCTAAAGAGCAATGGAAGAACAATAACGGCATGCTGTAGGACATCAGCTTATACCTGCTTGCTGTGTCGGATGGCTTGAGATGGATAGTCGAACACCGTTCTGAGGATGGGTAATGGGATATCGGCTTATCGGCAGCAATCCAGCCTGTCAGAATGTCCAACGGTGAGTTTCGTAACAGCCTCGTTCCTCCTCCTGCACCTTCCCCTCACTGACGTGAAGCGCGTTTCGCATTACCTACCTCTTTCGAGGTTGACTGGTCCCCTCTCAACCGACACCCAATTCAACTAGCCATTCCTTGACCTGGGAGCCGATGACGTCGGGATGATCCTCCTGCAGATAATGAATGCCGGAGGAAAGTTGGACAGCTTTGCAGTTCGTAAGACCCTTCGCAAAGTTCTCACCGAATGCTGGAGAGACGAAAGAGCCCGGATCTCCCACGAAGAGCAGCTTTGGATAGGTCGATTCGGCTAACGCACGGTGTGCTTCCTCCATCGTGGAATATACATCTGGCGGTTCCCCGGCAACGGGCAGTTCACGCGGGAAGAGCAATGTCGGCCGTCGCGATTCGGGAGTAGGAAACGGCGCTCGGTACACTGACATCTCCTCATCCGTCAGCTTGCGGACCGTCGCCGCAGGCAGCATCTGCTCAACGAACATATTCTTCTCGAGGATCATCTCTTCGCCCACCCCGGGCGTTCTGAATTTCTTGAAGATCTCGGCTCCTTTTGCTGGAAGATCGTCCCAGCTAGGAATGGGGCGAATGAATTCCATGAAAGCAAGGCCGCGGATGAATTCTGGCCTGCGGGCAGCCAAATGAAACGCAAGTCCCGTGCCCCAGTCCTGCGCGATCACGAATGCTGAAGAGATGCCGGCTTGGTCGAGGAAAGCATCGAGGTACCGCACATGATCTTCGAAGCGATACTCGATGTCGGGTTTTCCCGATTGGCCGAACCCGATAAGGTCAGGCGCGATGCAATGCGCGACCGGTGCAACCAGTGGAATAATATTCCGCCATATATAAGATGACGTTGGATTCCCGTGCAGGAAAAGAGCCACTGGTGCTTGTGGATTGCCCGCTTCACGGTAGGCCATGGTTGAACCCAAAACATCCACATGAGGCAACCTAATATCGAAGGGGATCGTCATGCTGCTCCTATTTAGCGGCTCCAACAAGTCTGTTCGTTAATCGTGAGGTGCGCGGAAGACTTCTCGGCTGGCTCGCAAACATGGACCGATATGCCTTACGGATTCGAAAGCACAGCCGGAAAAATAACTCGCTTGAAGCGGTCGAGAGGCGCCGGGCTACGCTCGATTTTCATGCGGAGCATCGCCCCCTGCCACGCTTCCAACAGCGCGGCACCAGCCTCTTCAGGGTCGAGATCTGCTCGCACCTCGTCAGCTTTCTGAGCCTTCCGGATAACCTCTGCGAAGTGCCCTGACCATTCAGCGAAGATTTCACTGAGGCGCTGGCGGAGGAGTTCGCTATGTTCCGGAGCTTCCAGCCCCATGTTGCCCGCCAAACAGCCGTAACGCCACCCGCCTGAGGCGAAGAGATCAGTAATGTGTTCAAAATACGCGCCCAGACGCTCCGTTGGCTTACGGCTTTCGTCTTCTAGCGTCTGCGCCATCACAGCGCGAAGCTGATCGAAGTAGTGATCCAGCACCGCGACGCCGAACTCCTCCTTCGACGCGAAATGATTGGTAAAAGAACCTTGGGCGACACCAGCCTCAGCGGTGATCTCTCGCAGTCCCACGGTGCTAAAACCGCGATGATGCACGGTCTGCATTCCTGAGGCGATGATCTGGTTGCGAAGTGACGGACGTCCCATGCACAAAGAATACGTCCGAACGTATTACCTTGTAAAGTGTGAACACGTCCATCATCGCTCTCCCGACAAGTCGCCTTACCGCGAGTAGCTTAAGTTGGCGCGATCCCGGCCGGGAGGTTTCGCGACAACCTCGCTCACCTTCCCCTACAAGACGAGATCAGAAGGAATCGATCTTTCAACCGTTTCCTGTCAGCTTGGGCCCAATTGGTCAAGGCCCGGACGTTGGAGAAAGAGTCAAGTCTGTGAAGTATTCCTTTGCGCGACCATGTTTTACTCGTGGGTCGCGGTCCGTTCCAATGTATTCGGCAAGAAAATTAAGAAGCCCTTCTACTTTTGGCGTGAGTCGAGACGAACCGGAAAAAAGTGCACACAATGTGATCGGTTCCGGCTTCCACAGCGGAAGAATCGGAACAAGCCGATTCCTGTTGTCTGGATGCTTTGCCATCCACAGAGGCAGGACGGTGATGCCAAGACCATCCAGAGCAAACGGCAGATTGATGCCGGGATCACTCGTCACGACGTGAAATGCAATGTTTGGGCTGACTTCTTTCGATCCGCGGGACAGCTTCCAAACTCCGGAGCCCGCACACCGATGGGCGGCGAGTTCTTCGGGATTAGCCGGACTGCCGAATGCGTTCACGTATGCCGGACTCGCGAAGAGTCCCCGTGCAGTCCCAGGATAGGACCGTACCCGCCGCACTGAGTCCTTTGGCGCCTTGAGTTTGAAGAACACGTCCACATCTTCACGGGGTTCCTGATCCCAGCCAAAAGAGTACGGCTCAATTTCCATTCTTAGAGATGGAAAGCGAGCGACGAAGTCCTTCAATAGCGGCGCGAGTATCTCGCGGGCCATAGTCAGCGGGCACGCGATCTTAATAGTGCCACTTGGGTCAGAGCGGCGGGCTTCCAAGAACTCCTCTCCATCTGTGAGCGTACGCAGCGCTCTTCTGCAGGCGAGAAGGTACTCCTTGCCCGCATCTGTCAAAATCAAGCCTTTTGGACCCCTTTGGGCAAGAAGAACGCCCAAGTGCTTTTCGAGACGAGTGAGGGATCTGCTCACCGTCGACGCCGGTTGATGTAGCGTCTTCGCGGCAGCGCTCATTGTCCCCGCCTGCGCGGCGAGCACAAAAGTTCGGACATCGTTTAGATCAACGTAGTGCGGCATGATGTGTTCCGAAAAGTCAGGGGCCAACGGTTGTTCTTTAGTGGACGGTTCCGACCATTCATGGCCCGCAAAACAGAAGCTATTCATTCCTTGCGTTAGCGCAAAGCAGCTTTGCGTGTACCGAGGCTCCGGTGACTCTAGGTTAGCGCATCTGTTCCATAGACGACATAGGACGAGATGCTTTCACCTGATCTCAAGCGAGCCACCCGCGCGGAAAACTTGAATCAACCAAGTAGGCCGTTCGGAGAGAGCGAGAAGATATGAAAGTTTTGGTTACCGGAGCAACGGGGAATGTGGGTTCTGTAGTGGTCAAGGAACTCTTGAAACGTGGCGCAGAAGTCCGTGCGTTAATTCGCAAACCCGACGCCGATCATAAGCTGCCAGCGAGCGTTGAGGTGGCCATCGGCGATTTGCTTGATCCCGTGTCGATAGAAGAGGCGATGGAAGGAGTCGACAAGCTCTTCCTGTTGAATGCAGTTGTTGCGGATGAGTTAACCCAGGCGCTGATCGCCTATGGAATCGCGAAACGGATCGGGTTGAAGCATGTGACCTATCTATCCGTCTTCAAGGTGCAGGAGTTTCGCGACGTTCCTCATTTCGCGTCGAAGCTGGCCGTCGAAGGCGCCTTGCGAGAGTTCGGTGTGCCGTACACCATTCTGCGTCCGGGTTACTACGTCCAGAACGATCTTGGCTTAAAGGAGGCTCTGACTGGACCTGGCCTCTACCCAACGCCTCTAGGCGCCGTCGGAATTGCCGCAGCAGACATGAGAGACATCGCGGAAGCGGCTGCGATCTCCCTGACGGAAGAGGGCCATGAGGAGCAGACCTACGACATTGTGGGTTCCTCACTCATCAGTGGTCCGGGAAACGCAGCACTGTGGAGCAAACTGCTCGGCAAAGAGATTAAGTACACAGGGCACGATTTCGACCAATGGGAAAAAGGTATGCGCGCCCGGATGCCGAACTGGAGCGCCTTCGATCTTCGCATGATGCTTCAAGGCTACTTTGACCGAGGGTTCGCCTCGACAGAGACGGAAGTTGCGCGTCTGACGAAACTACTTGGCCATACGCCTCGCAGCTATGAGGATTTTGCCGCAGAGACCACCAAACTCTGGAAGGCACAGGCGACCCTCGACGTAGGTCTGAAAGCTGCATGACGAATACGAGACAACAAATTGCGGGTTTTCGCAGTCAATCGGCCAGAGTGAATGGCGTGAGCCTTCACTACTGGATCGGCGGCGATCCGAACGGTACCCCTGTGCTGCTCTGGCATGGGTTTCTTGGAACTGCTTATTCGTGGCACAAGTTAATGCCGCTGCTCGCGGATGCAGGCTACTCAATTCTCGTCCCTGACATGCGCGGCTACGGAGACTCAGATAAGCCCGCTGGAGATGCCGGTTACGACGGTGCGGCTCTCGCAGAAGAGTTCCGGTCGCTCCTAGGGCAAATAGGGTTTGGTGCGGGGCGTTCGCTGATACTTGTTGCGCACGATATGGGAGCACCACCCGCGCTCCTCTGGGCCGCAAAGTACCCAGACGAGATCGCGGCGCTTCTCTACATCGAAGCGCCGGTGATGCTGCAGTCGATCCTTGAAAAGATCATCACCTTCACGCCTGAGGCAATGGTAAAGGGCAGCATGTGGTGGTGGGTCCTTCCTCTCGCACCAGGTGTTCCTGAAGCTCTCCTCGTGGGCAAGGAGAGAGAGTTCCTTAACTGGTTCTATCTCGGAGATGCCGTCGTCCGGCATGAAACGATCCCGCCTGAAACAGTCGACGAATACCTGCGCACTTTCGCTGGTGTTGAAGGCGTCTTGGGTTCGCTCGGCGTCTACCGCACTGCCTTTGCCACCATGGCGCAGACGTTGCCGCTCACACAGAACAAGGTTCAACTGCCCGTCGTCGCTATAGGCGGAGAAAAAGGATTGGGAGCGGGAGTTGGCCAGTCTGTCGCGATGGTGGCGGCCAACCTCAAGAGCATTGTTCTGCCAGACTGCGGCCACTTTGTTCCAGAAGAGCGTCCCGAAGCTGTTTTGGAGGAGCTTGAGCGACTCAACATTCAGCGGAAGCCATGAAATGAATCCGAAACTCAACCGCCGTCAGATTACGGAATTCGCAATAGCCGCCGGTGTCTTATCGTCATCGCAATCGGCCCGGGCATTTATGTTTTCAATCTTCGGTGCGCAAGTCGACACGGACAAAACCTCAAGGAGAAGCGACATGCCAGACCCACAAACACAATACCCTCCTCTTCCGCCCGACGATCTCAATCGCACTTTGACTTCCGCGAATCCCGATCATGAAGGAAAGCTGCCCCACATCGGTCTCGTCGGAGATACCTACACCATCACCGTCGATGGAGACGACACAAAAGGCCGGTTCTGCGTGGTCGATATGCACATCCCTCCCGGCGGTGGCCCTGGGCCACATCGCCATGACTTTGAAGAAACATTCATCGTGCTGGATGGAGAGATCGAAGCAACATTTCGCGGAAAGAAATCCGTCGTCGGCGCGGGCGAAACAATCAACATTCCCGCCAATGCTCCGCATCAGTTCCACAACGCGTCCGCAAACCCCGCCCGTCTGATCTGCATCTGTTCCCCCGCTGGGCAGGAGAAATTCTTCCTGGAAGTCGGCGTCCCCGTGGCGACTCGCACCACAGCTCCGCCCAAACTCGACGACAAACAGATGGCCATGTTTCTTGAGAAGGCTAAGGCACTTGCGCCCAAATACCACACCGAACTTTTGAAAGAAGCATAGCTATCCACACCCGACTGAAACGCGCGCAGAGATCCGAGGTGATAGGCATCGTGGGAAACATGCGGCAGCATGTGAACAGGGCTTCGTGATCTGAGAATGTGTACAAGACACTCTCATGCTCCTGCGCGAAAAGCCCTCTCTATCTCAGGCGGCGTCAGTCTGACGTCGCCATCGTCGGCTCTGCGGAAAATGACAGCTAGTTCATAGAGCCAGGACTCTCAACCAGTTCGTAAAAAAAGGAGCTTCAATGCTCACCATTGAACAACGCCTGCAACACCTCGAAGATGAAGCTGCAATCAGGGACCTCGCTGCGCGATTTGCCGATGCTGCGACACGCGGAGATCACGTGACCATCAGGTCTCTTTTTATGCCTGACGGGATCTTTACAATCGGCGAACCTTTCGCGGTCACCTCTAGAGGACTCGATGAAATTGGCGCACTCATTCACAAGCTGCGCGATGGCAAAGACTTCTTCGTCCAGTTTGTCCACAGTGGGCTGGTCCAGCTCGACGGCAACACGGCGTCAGCGCGCTGGCTCGTACGAGAGGTAGGTCTGGGTCCCCCAAAAAGCGGTCCCGGAAAGAGCTACTACAACAATTTCGGCTTCTTCATCGATGAACTCGAGAAGGTCGATGGGAAATGGCTCTTCAAGACGCGGACCTATCCGTACCTGTATCTCGACACAGATCCGTTTACCGGGAAAGGTATCGCCCTGAACGCCGATATCAGCTTCACCTAACGATTCCGCTCCTGGTCTCTTTCCCCAGCATTAGTAATGGGAAGTCGGCATGTCGGAAGTGATCCCCAATTGACGGGAAGGGCGTTTCTCAGTAGTAATCCTCAGGCAACCAACACCGCCGCAGAAATGGGCAAACTAATATCGGCATCTTCTCGACTTTCGGTCTTGCTCCTATGATCTTTAACGATTGGTATGGGATGACCTTTGTACAGATGTCTCGTCCATCCCTCGTACCGAAAACCAAGAATGCATCACTCTTGCACGGCTGAGGTTCTTTTGGGTGGCAGGATGTCAAAAGTTAGCTTTCTATCAGGGAGACCAGTACGCGTTGTGAGCCAGCCAGCGGTCAGGCTGTTTTGTTGGGTAACCCTATTGGCTACAACGAACTTCTTCCAGGGGTTTGGACAGTCCACCAGCGTCGCCGCGCATCCGTATCTGGGCTGGAGCAGTTTCAGTTCACAGACCCAATCGAGTGGCTTCCTGACACAGGCCGATATAGAAGCGCAATCGGACGCTTTGGATTCCTCGGTCCTCGAAGAACACGGCTTCACCTACATCAATATCGACGACGGATGGCAGAAGGGCTACGATTCGAGCGGCCGACCCACACCCAACCCCGCACTCTTCACAGATATCGCGGGTCTGATCTCGCATATTCATCAGAACGGACAGAAAGCCGGCATCTACTGGCGGCCCGGCATCGCCCGGGAGGTCCTTCAATCCTACCCTCTCATTTCGGGCAGCACGCAATACGTCAAAAACATCCTCGCTGTGCCGAACGCTCCGGGAAATACTTTTGCAGCGTCCGATGCGACATCGGCTCTCTCCAACTACAAGATTGATTTCAGCAACTCGGCCGCACAACTTTATGTTGAGTCGATCGTGAACCTGTTCGCGTCGTGGGGTGTGGACTACATCAGGCTCGACGGCGTCGCGCCCGGATCAGGCGTGTTGACCGTGGACAACCAGCAAGAGGTTCAAGCTTGGGCTCAAGCAATCAGCAAAGCACAACGCCCCATTTGGCTCACCGTATCGACGGGTGTTGAGCTGAGTGACTTCAAGACATGGGGAACCTATACCAATGCTCGTCGCATCGGAGCGCCGATCGAATGCCTCGGCGCATGCAACACCCTCACCGATTGGGCCCTCACTTCGGAACGGTGGTTTGATCTCATAGGTTGGCAAACGCTCACCAGCTTTCAAACGGGGTGGAATGACCTGGGACCGCTCGAAATCGGAACCCCAGCGTCTACCGGCTTATCGAGCGTGGAGCAGCAGTCGGCGATCACTCTGTGGGCGATGGCCAATGCGCCTCTCTATCTTGGCGGCGACATGAGTGCCATCGATGCCAAAGGGACGAGCCTCCTCACAAACGATGAGGTGCTGGGCGTGGACCAAGCGGGAGAGCCTGCCACGCAGCTTGCCGGTGGGCTCATGCCGGTATGGGCCAGCGATCTGGGCAATGGAGTCTTTTACGTCGCGCTGTTCAACCTCAACGCCTTTCCAGTGGAGGTCGCGGTGAGGTGGAAAGATCTTGGTTTTCTCGACGCATCGGATGTTCGCGACGTTTGGAATCGCAGAGACCTCGGTGAATTCAAACAGGAGTTCTCAAGCGTCATTCTCGGGCACGGCGCCAGGCTCCTGCGTGTGACGAAATCCGGTTCCGCGGACCAACAGAAGTCCCAGGGATATGTGGCGTTCCTCGGAAAAACGCACGGAAAGACAGCCTTCATTCGTTGCCCTGCCTGCGCTTCCGGGCACGAAGTGGTCAAGCTGGGGCTGGAAAAAGAAAACTACGTCGATATCGAAGGCGTGCATGTAGAGAAGTCCGGAATCTACCGCATGAAAATCGACGCCGCAACGAATGGGCCGAGCGACCTTTTTTATCAGGTCAATGGCGGTCTCCAAACCGCCGTCAAGATCGGCTCCAGCAGCTTCAGCATACCCGCAAGCACGATTGTGCCAGTGTCCTTGAAAGCCGGGGAAAACATCATCCGGTTCACAAATCCTACTGGCATCGCTCCCTACCTCGACCTTGTCACGATCATTGGAAACGGAGCTCTCACCGACTCCCAGATAGCGGTCTACGATGCCGAAGTCGGCGTCCTTGAAGGGAACGCGACGCATACTCCATGCATGTATTGTTCAGGAAACACGCAGGTCATCACACTTGGCGGAGATCCGGAGAACGATGTTCTTTTCGACAATGTTGTGGCCCCGAGCCCCGGCATGTACATGATGGAGATTGATTTTGTGGCGAAGGGGAATCGGACTCTTTGGGTCAGGGTGAATCACGAGAAGCCATTTCAGCTCAACCTCTCAGGAGATAGTGACTCACTACCCACAAGCGCGGTCGTCCCCGTATCGCTAAAGGACGGCAAGAACAGCATCACCCTGGGTGGCGGAAAAGAGGATGCTCCCGGAGTCGACAAGATCGTCATCGGACCTCCGGCACCTGCCAATAATCTCGCCATGGGTCTCGTCTCGCGCAGAGGCTCATCGAACGACCGCACCTGGACGCTGGAGCTTGCCAATCTCGGGAAAGAAGACTTGAAAGCGGCGCAGCTCAATTCGCTTTCGTTCGTGCAGGCGAGCGGCCAAGGGTCTTGCCAGCCTTCACTTTTGACTGCATTCCCGATCGCTGTCGGCGACATTCCTGCTCAGTCCTTCAAGACATTTGAGGTTTCGATGGATTTCTCGCAATGCGCTAGCGATGCGCGATTCAACACGAGTGCTTCTTATTCGTCCGACCTTGGAGCCGTTGCCGCCGGTGTCGTCGACGTATCGCTTGAGCAGTAATCCAGCCCGAAGGCCATCTTACGAAACGCTGTATGGCTTGCAGCCGCCAGTCATCGCTGCGATTGGTCAATCGATATGACTTTTATAGTGCCTTTGCTACGTCTGAAGAATTTCGCATTATCGCCAAGGGTCGAGTTCTCGGTTTCCTTCCCACTGAATGTCCTCTGACTCCCGGGCAACGGATCATCTTTGGCGGCCGCCGCTGGAAGGTTCGCGACATCGATACTGATGGAAAAGCTATTTATGTGCCCAATTCGCGACCGAATTCACGGCAGGCCATACATGCAGCCTCGTAATGGCACATACAGTGACCCAGACATCGCGGGCGGAGGTCAGATCTATGCTCAGGTCTGTCACGTCGCCGCCTATCTGGGTTTCATTACCGGAGCAACTCCATCGGAGGTTTTCGCACGCTTCCACAATGATGGTGAGGCAGTTGACATCTATGATGTCATCAACCTCAAGATGTCGGATAGCTCAGTCGTGTCGATCGCAAGCACCGGTGCCACTAGCACTATCCGTAGAGATTATGAGATCCGCCTCTATGATACCGACGGAATGCTGTTTCTCGATCTGTGGGCCGGCCATATGGAGTTCGTCCCGATGTCGGGCGAACCGGTCCGCTACGCCGGCCTGTCCCCAAACGAAATCTATCCAGAAAAGGCGCCCGCCTGGAATTTGATTGACTCTATCCTCGATCCGACGCGCAATCTTGCCCCCGCCACGCTCGGTCAGAATGCGATGGAGGTGGTCGAGTGTGCTTGTCGATCCGCCAAGACTGGAAGTAACGTCTGCGTTCCCTCCAGACGCTTCGGCGCCATATGAGAAGCGACTTCTATGAGAAATAACCTGAAACTGCAGCAGAGTCTCCCTTCCGCTTGTCGCCGCAACGCAACGGTTTGAAGAATGCCATCCAGGCGTGCGGATCGTATGGGAGGGGCGGAGCCTGCACCAGTTGGGGCACGCAAAGCCACAGAGATGGCAAACGTCCTTGATCTGTTGTGAGGAGAAAGCTAGATCAGGGATCTGTGAGTAGTAAAGATGAATAGGCCCGCTCGATATGGCTTGCGCAAAACGCAACCATACACAACATCCGGCTGTGCTCGCATATTCTGCGCAGGATCGCTCGCATGTCAAAATCACGGTTTCAAGCCGTGTCTCCCAGTCGCCGCCCCATAGCAGGGCCTGGTCCGCTGCAATCCGCTGGGATGTTGTAGCCCACGCGATGCTCTTCGGCGTGTACTCGACACAGTCGATTCACCTTAGCAAGCCATAGCGATCTAGTTTCATTGAGACATTACGCGCTTAGCGGAAGAATTTGGAATATTGCGGAAGGCGCAAATCACAAGCCGTGGAGTTTTAGCGATTGCTCGTTTCGTTTTCTCCGGGTAGCATTTGGGCCGTCAATCCGACCGGCTGCCATAAGCAAGGCAAGTTGGTGTGAAGAAGCTCAATGAGAGGAACATCAGAAATGAACACAGTAATCTCTGCATCTTGCAACAGGAAAATAGCGGCAGTTACGGTGGTCCTGACACTATTCGGATGGAATATGGCCGCATCCGCACAATGGACAGCGAGCAACACGAGTCACGCATGGTCGGGCTATAACAATACGTTTCTTTTCACGAACAGCAGCGGACATGACCAGTTCCGCGTCAAGGAAGGCAGCACCTCCACCCCCACGAGCACGTGGGAAAGTGCAGAGGAAATCGAGCTTGCTGTGGATGCATACTCGTGGGCGCAGACGTATGATTCCAGCAATCTCTCGACGTACTCCAGCGAAATCACCTCGCTGGTTAACGGGTTCAACGATGACTTCCCCAACTGGTGGACCGGTTCATCCAACCAGTGGGACGACGACATCATGTGGGCGACCATCGCGTTCACGAGAGCGTATCAGGTAGTTCACACATCTGCATGGCTGACCGAAGCGGAAGATGCCTTCAATATGGTGTACAGCCGAGGGCACGCTAGCAATGGCGGCATCTATTGGAACTCTCAGTGCGAAGCCAGCTGCTCGAGCTGGTATGAAAACTCACCGGCGAACTGGACGTTCGTGATCGCCGGTCATTTGATCTACAACAACAACGGGGGCACGGGCAACTACAAGACGGAGGCCGACTCGGTCTTCAATTGGGCTTCCAGCGCTTTGTATAACTCCTCTACCGGTGAAGTTTACGACGGCTATAAAGCCGCGGGCGTTCAGACGGCGGACTATTCCTATAACTATGGAACTGCGATCGGCGCAGCGATGGAGCATGGCAGTGAAGCGGCCATGATCACCAACATTGCTAATTACGCAATGAATGATCTGGCTGCCTATCAAGGAACGGTAGGCGGATACAAGATTCTGCTGGATTACGATGCCAGCGAGGACGGCGCAGACGGTGGCGGATTCAATGGAATCCTGATGCGCTGGCTGTATGTGGCCTCCGTTCATGGCTACATAAGCTCCACCGCAGAGGCGTGGTCGCGCGCCAACATCAACCAGGCTTGGAGCATTCGCAACTCCTCTGAATTAATGTGGGACAATTGGATGTCGAGCAGCCCTTCGTCCGGTCTGTATTCATGGGACTGCAGTAGCGCAATGGTCGGAATGTTCAATTGGCAGCAGTAGCGGAGTGGTTACCCGACCCTTATCGCATCGAGTGTTTAGCGATCGGAGTCAATAACGTCATCGCGAATGACGAGCACAATCGGTCGCTCTGAAGGCCATTCTCGCCTCTGTGAGCGAGCGCTATGACGCGAAGCACAGTCTCGACATTGAATCAGGCTAGCAAGCCCTCCAAAATAAAGCGGCCATTCCTAGTCCCGGCGGCTCCAGTCCATCATTCGCAAGAATACTTCCCCGGCCCGCATCCATAGGTTGTGGCTATCTGAATTCGCTTGCTAGCGGGATGGCTGCAAGTCGTCAATCTCCTTCAGCCGCTCGCTTTTCAGCTTTATTGCGGTGCGTAGTTCAACTCGGTTTTCGAGCCGCACTATATCTTCGGTCTCGATGGGTATCCCTACACGCTGTAGAAATTTGGCAAGACGGTCCTGGAACACCTGGACACTAAATTTCTCAGCGTGACGACGAATGACGGTTGGGGACCACTCTAGCTTCTCGAACCGTTCCACCGCATCGATCAAATCTTCGACCGTCTGTCGATCAAAGAACACTCCTGTTTCGTTTTCAGCAATACTTTCTACTGCGCCTCCGGCCCGATATCCAATCGTAGGCCTCCCAGATGCGGCAACTTCGAGCGGAGCCATCCCGAAGTCTTCCTCTCCTGGAAAGATGAGTGCCATGCAACGACTAACTTGCTTCTCGACCTCTTTATCTGAAACTCTTCCCAGGAACTGGATTGTGGGCCCAGCGTGTGATCTGAGACCTGCAAGTGCGGGCCCATCTCCCATGACCACGAGCTTCTTACCCATTCGTGTGAAAGCTTCCACTGCAAGGTCTATACGCTTGTAGGAAACGAGGCGTGAAAGGATGATGTAATAATCACCTCTTTCGTGAGAAACTTCGAATCTTTCAATCTCGATAGGCGGCTGGATGACTTCAGCATGTCGATGATAAGCACGCTTGATGCGCTGCGCCACGACGTTTGAGTTTGCAATGAAGTGGTCAGGCTGTCTTGCAGCTCCGCTATCCCAGGAGCGCAAAGCGCGGATAACCGTCGGCAAAATGGCTCTGACTGGGCCCCCAAACGATTCCCGCGCGGAGTATGTTTCATAGCTCCAGACCCACCGCATGGGCGTATGACAATAACAAACGTGAATCGCATTTGGATGGGCCCGCACGCCTTTAACATAACTTGACGAGCTGGAGATGACGAGATCGTAGTTTCGCAAGTCGAGCGATTCAACCGCTAACGGATACAGGGGAAAATAAAAGCGGTAGTATCTGCGAATAAAAGGAAGGCGTTGCATCCACGAGGTGTGCACCTTGACGTTCTGGAGGCTTTCCGGCAGCTTATCTTTGAATGCAACCGTAGCAAACAGGTCCGCGCCCGGAAGCATGTTATAGATCACTTCAGCAACCTTTTCTGCTCCACCTTGTTGGGTAAAGTAGTCGTGAACAACAGCGATTTTCATCCAAGTACCTCCGGCTTCGAAGCCATTACATGGCACCTGACCGTTTGACTACCGCTTGGATGGTACGGAACATGATTCTAACGTCCATGAGCAGCGACCAGCTTTCTATGTATCGGAAATCCATCGCGACCCATTCGTCAAAGCCTACGCTGCTGCGCCCGCTCACCTGCCAAAGACCTGTAATTCCCGCCTTAACACTGAATCTCTTCAACAATGTCGCGTCATTGAAGAGTGCGACATCGCGAACGCTCATAGGCCGCGGACCGACCATAGACATCTCGCCTATAAGCACATTCCAGAGCTGCGGCAGTTCATCAAGCGATGTCGTGCGAAGAAATTTGCCGAACCGCGTAACTCGCGGATCGTCCTTGATTTTGAAGATCGGTCCTGCCGCTTCGTTCGCATGCTCCAGGCTCGGTAGCAACTTTTCGGCGTTCACGACCATCGTTCGGAATTTACAAATCTTGAACAAGCGCCTGCGGTAGCCGTAACGCTCTTGACAGAAAAAGACCGGGCCCGGGTCGGTCAGCTTGATGCCGATCGCGATCAGCAACATGACGGGCGAGACTAGAATCAGTCCTAATGTCGCGCAGGTAATGTCCGCGATGCGTTTCGCAACGTGCTGCATGACGTAGCTGCTCTGGTCGGGAGCCAGATCGGTGAACATCGATTCGCTAAAACCCCGCCCCTGTGTGGTTGAGGAGTGATAAAGGTCTCCCATGTAAATCACCTTGATCCCGACGCTCTCAGCAATCGTTATCGCTCGCTGCATTTGCGGATAACAGGATCTGATCGGCATCGCGATGAGGATGACATCCACCACATTTTTTAAGATTGTGTCGCCGAGGTCGTCCAAGCGACCGAGGTACAGCTGCGCTACCTCTGGGGCCATCTCTTCCGGATTTCGATCGTCGATGAAGCCGAGCACTCGAATCGACGAATGGTAGCGCGTTCTGATCTCACGCCACGCCTTGCCTGCTCTACGGCCGCTGCCGATGATGAGTACTCTCCGCGGATCCTTCGCCGCCAACAAATTCAAGAGATAATCAGTAACGAAGATTCGGTCAACCTCGAAGGCGAACAGTGCCATCGCCATCGTGACGATATGCTCAAAGGTCAGCAGCTCCCGATGAAACTTTGCCAGATATATCACGACCGGCGCGCCCATGATTGCGAGCCCTTTAGCGATGGCGGTCATACGGCTCGGCACAGTTGCAAATCTACTGTATAGCCGCAGCCTGCTAAAACAAAACCTCCAGCAAAGAATGAATGCAATACCAAAAACCACGTCGGAGGCATGAAAGTAGTCGTCGTGCCAATTTCTCATTTCAGAGATCAAGTGCTGTTTAGGAAGAACGCAAACCGCCATGATAGCTAAAGCAATTACGCCGTCGATGGCAGCGACATTACTATTGCTTTCGAAAGTGCCAGTTTTCATTGTGTCCTCGGAAAAATCTCGCCTCAGCTTGTAAAGCCGTGTGGTTGACAAACTTATTCACCGCACACATGTGCTCTGATAAACCATGTGCACTGCGTCGTGATCGCCGAGCAACTCTTTGCGGCTGTACACCTGCTGATGTAGCATTTCCTATTCCAAACAAGCTCGCTCTGAAATCAATAAGATAAGGAACCTCCTACGTTTTTTGTGCAACATAATGCACACATGAGCTAAGGCTTATGGCATGGCTGAGCGAGGCCGCTCCGGAGTTTCGTCACCTAAAACACGTGATGTGTCCGGCGCCTGCCGGCGCCTCGCCAATTTGTGGCTTGGAATGACACATCTGTGGGATATCGGGACTTCTCTGGCGAAAAGTAACCTAAGCCTTAACAATCCGCTGGGGGTTACCTTGCGTCCCATTCTGTGCCTCATTGGTTCCCTTCTGGCGTTCACCGCAGGGAACGCTCAAACCCTGATTCATACGGCACAGCAATCACCGGCTATACCTCCGTCAGCCATGGTCACCGTTCAAGCTGCCACCACGACCGACTTCCTCAACAGCATTGGTGTTGCAACGCACCTCAACTACTCGTGGTCGCCCTACGCGAATACGACCGCAGTCCAGGATCTCCTGCTCGGACTAGGGGTAGCCAATATTCGCGACGGTGGCACCGGAAGCGTCGGGGTTCTGTCTTTCCAGGCACTCAGCAAAGCCGGAGTCAAGATCACATGGGTAATGGATACCTCTGATGGTGTCGCCCCAAACTCAAGTTACTGGACGGCGTCTCCGCATTACACGCTCTCAACTTTTCTCAAAGATGTGATGGGCCAGGGTGTCGTAAGCCAAATCGAGATCAGTAATGAGATCGACATCTTTTTCGGGAACAAGATGTGGTATCCGTCAGACTCGACTTGGCTGACAAATATTCCGAGCTCGTCCAGATACTGGGAGCCTTATATTGAAGACCTAGTCCGAGATACCCGACAGGCGATCGCATCCGATTCCACGCTTTCTTCAACCCCGCTGCTCGGAACAAGCTTCGGACTGCCCTGGACGGGCGTGCCGCAGGGCGCATTTGCCCCTTATACCGACGTGGGCACATTTCATCCTTATATGTTCCGGGGCAATTCAGCAGTAACAAATGTCATCCCTTACGACGGCGTTCCGCAATACATGGTCGACAGCACCCAACCTTCCGTACTGATCGACGAATATCCTACCGAGTTCACGTCGTATCAGCCCCCCTATCAACTCAGCGGCTCTACTGAACCAATGCAGGCAACCGAAAGCGGCTATTACACAGGAAAGGACCAGTACAGCATTAGCGAACTTTCGCATGCGAAGTACATCCCAAGAGTTTTCGCGGAGTTCTACCGCCACGGTGTAGAAAAAACCTTCATTTATGAGTTCGTCGACGAGGGCACGGATGGCGGGATGGAGAACAGCTTCGGTCTTGTCAGGGCGGACCTCACTCCAAAACCGGCATACACAGCGCTGAAGAGTCTGATTGGCCTTTTGACCGATACGAATGGCTCAGCCGCTACGCCGCCGCAGCCGTTGTCCTATAGCTTCCAACCGGCCGTCTCGGGGAACTTCACCCGTTCCCAGTATGCTCATGATCTTCTGCTTCAGAAAGCCAACGGAGATTACTATCTTCTGTTCTGGCACGAGATCTCTGATGCAAATCGGACAGATTCTTCCGGAAACGCAGTCACCGGCACAGATATCGATGTCAGTCCCCCGGCACTTCCGGTCACCATCACCCTGCCGGATTCGATCACAGCAGCGACCCTTTACACTTATGACTCGCAATGGAACCTCGACGCGGCGAAGTTGCAGATCAACAGCCACCAGCTCAGCGTCAGCGCAACCGACGAGATCAGCGTTCTGGTTCTCTCTTCTGCTGCTCTGCAACCAACCATCACCGTTCAAACAACGAGTGCCACGTACGGTCAGGCAACAGTCTCCCTCGGGGCCAATATTGCCTATGCTGGACCTGCACCGACCGGTGCTGTCAGTTTCACCGTCAATTCAGGGACAGCGGTTAGCGCGAGTTGCAACGGTTCGAGTTCACCTGAGCTTTGCACCGCAGGCTATGCTCTATCAAACCTTGCCGCAGGCACCTATCCCGTCGTCGCACAACTTGCCAAATCAGGTGAAGACGCGAGCGATCAGGCGATCGGAACGCTCGTGGTGAACCGCGCCACCCCGGTGCTATCGGTCACACCAGCAAGCGTCGATCGCGGCGCTGCAACGACAACTCTTCATGCGGCGGCTTCCTACTCCGGAGCATCTGCACCTTCCGGTACCGTCACGTTTTCCATTGATTCAAGCATCACGTTAGCAGCTTCCTGTGTCGGGTCTACATCTCCTCTTGCCTGTACGGTTACATACCCCACCCCATTGCTGCAAAGTGGCACCCACACCATTACTGTCACGGAAACTGGTGATACCAACTACGTCGAGGCCTCTGCGACAGGAACGCTCACGGTCACCGATACAACACCCGTGATCGCCGTTTCCGGTTCGACATTGAGTTATGCCACGGCTATTGCAACTCTTTCGGCGGCGGTGGCCTACTCAGGGAATGCGGCTCCGACCGGCATCGTCACATTCCAGGTTGACAATCTGATCGCATTACCCGGAGTCTGCAAGGTTCAACCCTCGCAGGAGTCATGCAGCACTATCTACGTAACTGCATTGCTGAGTCCTGGAGTGCACACCATTTCCGTAGCCTTGGCCGGCGACAGCAACTACTCTCAGGCAACGGGACAGGGAACTCTCTCGGTCACCAAGGCTGCAGCAATTCTGGCCGGCCCAACGCTTCAGCCGGTCGTGGCGACATACGGCCAGCCTAAGAGCTTCTCGGTCACCGTCACCCGACTCTCCAGTGAAACCGGCGTTATACAGCCCACCGGGAGCGTTCTCTATAAGATCGGCGGAGTAACCGGAAGTGCGTTCATATCCAGTGGAAGTGGAACAATCCCGTTGCCATCCTCGATCGCATCAGGAAATGCCACTGTCACGGTCAGCTACAGCGGTGATGAAAATTACAGTGCCTCGGCACCAATCAACGTGCAGCTTAGCATCCAGAAAGCTGCAGCGAGGGTCACGCTCAGCGGTCTTACTGCGACCTACGATGGCAGTCCCCACTCCGCGACCGCAATCACCGTTCCATCCGGCCTCAACGTTACACTCACCTACGACGGGTCTCCCACCATCCCCAGTGCGACTAGCTCGTATGCCGTCGCTGCCACCGTCAACGATCCGAATTACACAGGCAGCGCTGCGGGCGTCCTGACGATTAGTAACAACGTAGTGACCATCACGCTTAGTAACCTGAGCGCAACATACAACGGAAGTCCGCACCCAGCGACCGTGACTACGAACCCGGCTGGGCTCAACGTCAACCTCACATATAGCGGCTCCGCCACCCCGCCGACCACTGCAGGTAGCTACACGGTGGTGGGGACCAGCAGCGACCAAAACTATAGCGGCACTTCAACCGGCATCCTCGTGATCAGCAAAGAGCCGGCGTCGTTGACGCTTGGAGGCCTGACGGCAAAGTACAACGCAGCCCCACACGCGGTAACCGTGACCACGATGCCCTCAGGCCTGGCAGTGAACTTCACCTACAACGGATTAGCAACGGCACCGTCTGCAGTCGGCAGTTACGCCATCCTTGCCCGCATAGACGACCCAAACTATGGAGGCACCGCAACCGGCACCCTGACCATCAGTAACAACACGGCGACCATCACTCTCGGCGACTTAAGCGAAACCTACAACGGCAGGCCGCAAACAGCTACCGCGCTCACCAACCCTGCCGGGCTCAACGTCACCTTCACCTATAACAGCGCTCCGACGCCACCAACAGCACCAGGTAGCTACGCCGTAGTGGGAACGATCAACGATGCAAGCTACTCTGGCACCGCAACCGGCACACTCGTGATCGGCAAAGCAGCCACGACGCTGATACTCAGCGGTTTGGCCGCCACCTATGACGGGACCAGTCACGCCGCGACCGCCAGTACAAACCCGAGCGGTCTGGCCTTCGTGCTTACCTACAACGGCTTGCCAAACGCGCCCATCTCAGTCGGCAGCTACGCTGTGGTGGCAACGGTGAACGATCCTAACTATATCGGTGCGGCATCAGGCACTCTCGTCATCTCAAAGGCGACGGCGGCCGTGACCTTGGAAAATCTGAACGCCATCTATGACGGAGAGCCTCACGCAGCTACCGTGGTCACAAGTCCTGTGGGACTTACCACAAGCTTGACCTTCGATGGTTCAAGCAGTGAGCCAACGGTGGCAGGGACCTATAGCGTGCTCGCAACGGTGAACGACACCAGCTACACAGGCTCCGCCACTGGCGTTTTAGCCATATCAAAGGCTCCCACCATCCTTACGCTGGCACCCAGCTCCACGTCGTTGAATCCGGGGCAGAATGTCACAATCAGGTCAACCGTCGTATCCCCCGCCCTAACGCAGCCTACTGGGCAGGTCACTTTGCTCGATAACGGGACCTCCCTCGGTTCCTTCACTCTCCTCAACGGCGCCAGCATCGATAAAGTCTCACTTTCACCAGGAATCACGCATATGATCACTGCCGCCTATAGCGGCGACGTCGACTTCCAGAATTCGCCGAGCAATACGATCTCGGTAGTGGTGCTGCCGACCGCCTTCACCTTCACCAACGCTGGCGCGAGTGAGCAGATTGTTTCCGCCGGAAGCTCAGCCGGCTACGTGTTCGCACTCGCTCCCTTAGCCAACTCTCCCTATCCAGGACAAGTGAACCTCGCGATCGATGGCTTGCCCACCGGGGCGACAGCAACGTTTTCGCCCTCTTCTCTATCTCCTAACGCGGGGCCGAACACCGTAACCCTCACAGTCCGAACCTTGCCCAATCCGACCAATCCGATGGCAGTATCCCTCTTGCCGCTCGGCTCACTACTCCTCTTATCGCTGTTGGCCCACAAGCGTGTTCGAAAAAACCTGGGTGTATCTGCACTCACGATGGTGATCATGCTCGGAGGTCTATTCGTGAGCACTGGTCTCCTCGGATGTGGAGCAGGCACGATTTCAGAGGCGATCCATCCACTGACCGTAACAGCAACGTCCGGCTCAATACAGCAGAGCACAACTGTGGAACTCGTCGTACGCTAGCGACTCAAGCGTACCGCTTCGAACGAGCTTTACTTGGAACACTCCAAAAGGACACTCCGATAGACGCTCTCGACCTCTCGCGCAACTCGTGCGACGGAATAAGCCTCAAGCCCGAGAAGTGCGGCATCCGCCATTTCCTTCCGCAGTCGCTCATCGCGCAGCAGGTCAACGATCTTTGCCGCAAGCACCTCCACGTTTCCCGGAGGGACGAGGACACCGGCGCGGCCGCCATCCAGAGCCTCAGGAATACCGTCCACATCGGAGGCTACGATCGCGCATCCCGCGGCGCGTGCTTCGAACAAGACAAGTGGTCCCGAATCCCGTCTGGATGCCAGCACAAACACGTCGGCCTCGCGCATATAGCCTCGTGGGTCTTTGCAGAAACCTTCAAAATGGATATTCTCCGCATCTTCGGACTCTCCCGCTTTTGCTACAAAAAGGTCACGGTCCGGACCATCACCTACTAGGTAGAGGTTAGCGTCTGGACGTTCCTTCCGCACGAGACCAAACGCTTCGATGAGTTCCGATATTCCCTTTCTTTCATTCATTCCCGCTACCGTCACAACGGAAGGATGGATGAGCTTCGGGGTCAACTCAACCTCGCTTCCCAGTCGCGCACTATCCAGCGGACCGTTCGTAACCACGTAAAGCTTTTTCGGCTTTATTCCCACTCGCCGCATACTTTCCGAGACCGATGCACTGACTGATATCACGCCGTCTGCCAACGCGAAAAACCGTGACTGCCATTCCTGCACATTGTGAACGTGTCCGATGACGCAAATGGACCGCAATCTAGCCGTGGGCAAGACGGCAAGCAGACCTGCCCGCATGTGCGCGTGGATGACATCGGGCCGGAACGAATCGCATGCTTCGCGATGTTTCCAGACCAGGCGGGCAAAACTCTTGAATCCGCCCATTCCTTCCAGCGAATAGACCGGGATGGAGTAGCGTTCGAGGAGTGGACGATACCCCCCATCCGCCGCGACGAATGCCACATCATGTCCTGCAGCTTTCTGTGCAATTGCGAGATCCACGGCGACGTTGATGATGCCGTTGCCACGATCAACAAGTGTATTTGTCAGATGAAGAATACGGATAGAAATACCTCCTTACAAAGCCAAAAGTTATCTGCGTTACTTGGAGCCACGCGTCGTCGGTCGACGCGTACTGTCGCTACTGGATTTGCGACTCGTGCTTTCCAACTTGAGGACAGCTATCTTGTCGCTGGCGTATGTGCTTACACTGCCACCTTCGAGCGTAAGAGGTGTTGGAATTAGCGTCCAATGGGCATCGTAGCGGTAAACGGTAACTTTCGTGATTTCCTTTGGCAGGGTAATCTTCACGTTTAGATCCGGGGAAGCCACATCTATGTCTGTTCCCTTGACCGCAACACCGGCAAGATCTGTTCTGTTCGCGTCGGAGATCTCGTGCCAAACAAGCAGGTATAAGTCCCCGTCAGCTTTCTGCAGCAGCAGATCATGCGCATACTGCAGATGTGCCGCTCTGTCGTTAGAGGTCACGGCCACAGAGTAAGTAAGTTTTGCAGTGGGTGCTTTTACGGCTTCTCTATCGCTTAGCAGCTGGATGAGACTCTGAAGCGCATAATAGGCAGGCTTCGGCGTTAGATCGGCTCGAACCAAACCAAAACTGTGTTCCATCTTCCCGTCATCGCCCTCGTCCAGAAACTCATAGACGAAGCTTCTTGGGATACCATGCCGGAAGTTCTCTGCGAAGATCCGAGGAATGTAGCGAGCATGCGCCGACTCGCTGATGCTGTACTGATCAGACCCCGTGTAGTATCCCGTTTCCGTAGCAATCATCGGTTTTGCACTCCCCCCGTCTTTATATGGGGTGTCAAACCGTTCAAACGCTGTCGGATTTTCATCGATGTAGACGCTAGGCTGAGTCGAATCGACGAAATACTTCGGCACAGAATCGTAGGGTTGAGCATTTAGGACGGCACTGTTTCCCCGGTACATATAAGGATGAAACGTGCCCGCATCGGTGTCGTGCGAGAAGGTTCCCGCCGGAACACCCGCGGATGCGCCGCCGAAGCTCGTTCCAAGCACCTGGATCGAGGCAAACGCCGGATCCGACCGCATGACCTGCCATGTATCGCGCGTGAGGTTAGGGATATATTTTCCCCAGTATCGCCCCGACCGGCTGTATTTATTGAGTTGCTCGCTATCCCCTGGATACCACCGCTTATTGCGATAGAAGATGTCGATTTCATTGCTGACTTCAATTGCTCTTACATTCTTTGTACCCAAAACTGTCTTCAGGAAGGGAGCGAGCATGTAGTGAGGTGGAGCCGTCCAATAACCCGCGTTGGGCGCAACCCCATCCGATGGATCCATCACCCATGTAAGCGCGACACCATGGTCAGCCATCTCCCTCAAACGGCTTACCGCGGCTGCGTTCGTTCCGCCGTCACGGATATTTCGAATCCCGGATTGCAGAAGCAACGCCTCCACCTTGAGCATGTCGCGGTATGGGCCATCAAGATAGTCCAAGTGCGTAGCGACGCCAATGCTATCCAGAAACTCCGACGCGCGCGCAGCCTGCACCACAGTCAAACCCGATGGTGGTTGAGCTGGGTTCGACTGAGACGTATGAATCAGGGTCTGAGCGCTCGCCGAAAGAGTAAGCGCTAAGCCGGTAACGATACGGGCGATGCTTCGCATTCGCGTTTACTCCGGGAGTAGTTGACAGAGGCTATACCAAGCCCGAAGGCTGTCCAAACGAAAACTCCATGCGCGCCATCGAAGCAAGAGTTTAATGGTGACTGGATCAGAAGGCCGGCCCAGATGGCCATCACGGCAGCGAGAATGACGTCTTTGGTTTTGCGAAACTCGACATACATCATTCGCAGGCCGATAAAGATTGCCAGGAACATTGCGGCCGCCCCGGCCACTCCAAACTGCACAAGCAGTTCAACAAGTGCGCTGTCATTGGGCCCAAAGTCTTCATAGATCACGGGCGTATAGGCCACCTCCATACCGCCTGCGCCCATGCCGAACGGATGCTCCTCCGCCAGACGAATGCCTTTGCTGTAGCCGGCCTGTCGTGCCCCCACACTGATGTCGTCGCTCTTGTCTGAAAAGCTCGATATGCGGGCCTGTAGCGTATCTCCGAACGGCGTAAATGAAAGACCTATACCCAGCACGAGGAGCGCCAGCAGGCCGACTCCGAATACCTTGAGGTACTTCGTCTCCCGTGTCAGAACAACCAGCATGATAAAAGAAACAAACGCCTGCAACCAGGCAGTTCGTGCGAGAGAAAACAGTACCGGAAGCATTCCGATGCCAACCGCGACAGAGTAAAGTCTCTTCCGTTTAGTAAGGGCGAAAACGCCCAGGATAATGAGGACGATAGCCATAGGTTGATGAGAGTTCATCGTACTGAAGGTTCGGATTGCGAACGGAAGCGGCTCCCCGTAAACTCCAGGGCCGCTGGCCGCGTCGTATTCCATCGCGTTCATCCAGAGCACGTCCCATGGAGGCGCAAAACAGAACTGGATCACCCCATAAATGCCAACGACTAGCAGCCCCCCAACGGCTGTCCTTTCCAGCGTTCGCCTGACCTCCGGGTAGTCCCGCCAATTGAGATAGATATGAGCCGCGAAGGCAAGGGGACAAATCCAACCGATAAGCGATTTAACGACCGCCTGTCGATCTGAAAGGAAGAGAAAGCCAACAGCTCCGCCAAACGAAACAGTACCAAGAAGAAGGATAAGTGTAAGCCAACCATCCGTGATGCGAGCGGGCAGATGTCTAAGACTGAGCAAGGCGATTAGTGTCACCAGTGCCGGCGCTAGCAGAATCGTATTTCCGTCGATAAACTCGCCAATTCGATAGTCCGCGAGCCTTCTCACGAAGGGCGATAGAAAATACAGCCACAACGTGAACGACAGATATTTTGAAGGCGCTCGAAAGTAGAAATACAGTCCTAAGGCAAAGGCCAGAAGAGGGTACGCCAGCCGCAGTACTCCAGGCACCGCGAGTAACACCAGTGTCATAAAGCAGAAGCCTGCAATAGGAACCCAGGTACGATCCCTTGGCGTGCTCAACTCAGATACGGGGATCATCATTGCGTCTTCTGCAGTAAGTTGCAAGCCTCGATTCATCTGACTCCCCATGCTCTATCACTTGCCTTTACGGTCGCACTCTCTCCGCTTGCAGATAACTTGTTCACGATTGAATCACGTCCGCCGCACCCCTTTGCCAGGGGATACGCGCGCTTAGGAACTGAATGTCTTCGCGGTTAGGTAGCACTCGAGGAATACCGAGTCGCAGCAACCGGGGAAATGCGGTCAGGGTAATCGTGAAGCGGATCAGGCTGGATATGAGAAGGGCAAGCGGAGCTCCCTTCGCACCGTAGGTTCCGATCATGTATGGCATCATCAGCAGTCCACTCAGCACTCCTAGAGATTGAATGATCGTGACGGATCCAGGTCGTTCGAGTGCTAGAAACGCTTGTGCCAGAACCTGCGTCGCTCCTGAGACGATCACCTCAGCCACGAGTATCCTGAAGCTCCATAATCCTTCCTGAGCGTACGTGTGTCCGTACATAATGCGGAGCAGAATCGGACCCAATACGGCAAAGATAAGTGCGGCCGCACCGGCCCCGTATGTCGTCAGGCGAAAGACAGTACCGGTCAATTCGAGAACCTCTCGCGGTTCCCTCGCAGCGATACGAGGAAAAAGAACAATGATGGCTGACGTTTGAAACACACTCAGCATGCGCGCGAGGCTTGCAGCGACCACGTAGACGCCCATTGCCGCCGGAGGCAGAAAGTGGATGACGAGAACCTGCTCGGAAACAGCTAGAGCATTCAGTAGATCAATACCCCAGGCTCTCAGTCCGAAGTGCAGGAGATTGCGGAAAGCCTTCGAAAGTGAAACGAGACTCGGTCGATAAGCCTTGAACACCTGCCACATGAGCAGCACTGCTGGAGGTACGCTTGATGCTACATATGCGATTCCACAAGAAAGAGGCGTCGCGCGACCCGTGGCGATCAGAATAAAGAGCCACAAGAGCGTGAGTACCGGAGCGGTCCATAAACTGAGGTTTGACGCGTAGAAGTTTCCCCGTGCTTCAAGGGCAGCTCGACCAAAGAGAAGCAAAATCGGGAGTGGAGAGGCTAGCAACATCCATCGCGCATAGCTCACGTCGAGCGCAGAGTAATTCGTGATCCATAGTGGGACAGCGATGAACCCGATGATGCCCGTCATCAATCCGCTGACGATCGTGATCAGGGCTGCCGCTCCGATCGTACTGGAGGACTGCTCCGGATTACGACGAAGGTTGAAAGTGAGAGAACTGGGCAAGCCGAGCGTCAGCATCGCCGCAAAAAAACCCGGCCACATAATCATGGCGGACATCTCACCCCGACCGGCCGGCTTCAGGGCGCGGGCTACCACGATACTAGTAGCAGCATTCAAACCGAGGACTGCAATCTTTATCAGAAACGACTGAGCTGCAGCACCTGAATTCGTGCGTCCACTGAACAAGGATTTGAAGCGTTTACCGAAACGGCTCGTAAGCCGCGCAGCTTCGGGAGGAGCTAGTGCGGCACTCATATTTTGGCCCCTGCTCCCTCACAGTCGGCATCAGCACCAACCATTTGTGGATCGCTTATTGTGGACAATTTCGGCGCAGACCCCGCAAGCAGGAACTTGTAGAATTCCTCGACTCGCCGGGAGAAGCCTTGTAGGGTGAACTCCTTCGAGGTGCGTTCCCGCGCTGCTTCACCAAGACGCTTCCCGTAGGCCTGGTCAGCCGCCAGAACTTCCAGGAGCTTATACATCCGTGCCGTGTCGCCGTATTGATATAACAACCCTGATACTCCATCGTCGATCAATTCGGGAACTCCGTCCACAGATGCAGCGATCACTGGCGTCCTACTCGCGCAAGCCTCGAGCAAGACCATCCCGAACGGCTCAGACGACGAATTCGAAATCAGGGCCCGTACACTCTGCAATATGACCGGAACATCTTTTCTCTGCCCGAGGAAGAGGATGTTTTGCTCGACGCCGAGTTTCTTCACCCGCATCTTCAATGCCGCGAGGTAGTCCCGATCATGCTCGAAAACAGCTGACCCTACAATCAACAAACGGAACGCGCTATCGTAACCGCGCGACTGGCAGAGCTTTGCAAAAGTTTCGACGATTTCAGACTGTCCCTTTCGACGCGTTATCTGTCCAACAACGGCAGCCGTAAATCCGTCCTGCTGCAAGCCCAGCTCTTCGCGAAGCGCTTGAACCTTACGCGGCATGGAGCCATAAGCATCGGCATTCACCCCATTATGGATAACCTGGATAGGAATACGTTGAACATCTTTCTCATTGAAGAGCCGCCTCAGGCTGTCAGCTGTGGAGTGCGATACAGCAATCACAGAATTCCTTTTTGAGCTTCTGAGTAGCAGACACACAACGCGAGTAATCGGATGAGGCCGAAATTGATCATGGGCATGCCATATAACTTGTGTTGGCCGGCCGGCGCACGCTAGGGTGGCGATCATTCCCGCTCTCGTGCTGTTTGCGTGGAGAATATCGGGAGCAATCCCATCGATCGTTCGCCGCACCTGAAAAACGCTGCGGATTGCCGACAGGCTGTACCGCAAAAGTTGCAGTGGATTCAGCGTGAATCTCGCCCGCAATTCCCCCACCCTGAAGTGCGATATTCCTTGCTGCGAACAGAAGCCTTCAATCTCCGGAGAGGCAGGCGAGATCACCGTCTTCTCAATTTCAGACGGCAGGCAACGTAACAATGCGAACAGAACATGCTCCGCGCCACTCACTTTTCCGACATGGTTGTAGTAACAGACTTTCATGCAGCTAAGCTCCCGAGATAGACACTGATCCCTCGCACGTCTTCAACCAGCTCTGTGGTTCTAAAATTGGGTCGGGCTGACGTAAAGTCCGTAAGAAGCAGGATTGGCCAACTCAATATACGGCTTCACCTTGGCCAGCTTCGTCTTCGGAACAAGAAGGATGTCTCCTGGCTCTATGAGCTGATCATTCGAAACGTCGCCATGGTTGAAAGCCTGCTTCAGATTCAAGATTTGCGTCTGTCCGAGAGTTTCGCTGACCGGACGAATAAGAAGGATCTGCGTCTCCTTTCCGCTCGTTCGAATTCCGCCCGCAATCTCCAGCGCCCGCAGCACTGTCAGCGGTCCGCGGAACTCGTATCGGCCGGGACTGTTTACCTCGCCGCCCACAACGTAGTAAGGCTTCTCAAATTCTTTCAAGCTAATCGAAATCTCAGGATCGTTTAGCCGCACGTTCGCGTCTTTCATGATGAGCGCCCGTGCCTTGTCGAGAGGCAACCCTGCAAGATTCAATTCGCCCAGGAGAGGAAAATCCGCATAGCCGTCCGGTTGGATCGTTACGGTTGCGTTGTACTCCGGCGTATACCGGTAGATCAGGCTAAGCGTATCGCTCGGACGTAGAATGTAGCGATTGTTCTGAGGGGACGCCACAGTCTGTGCAAAGGATCCTACAGCAAGCGCAAGCATTGCTGAAAAAAACAATTTACTTCTGATACTCATCGAAGCCTCCAAACTGCTTTAAGTGAAGTACATATCTGCATGAGTCGTTTCAATAAGCGCTAATAGACGCCATTTGAACGACCTCATGCTTCTGCTTCGCCTCCTGGTAAAAAGCAAATCCGAATGACACGATGAAGCCAAGCACGGCGCCAGCCGCGAGGTTCACGCTCAACTTCGGTGAGACGGGTAGCGGAGAGGAATAAGGCGTCTCCACCATGTGGACGTTCGAGAACTTCTGCTGATCCATCGATCCCGCCAGGCGCGCCTCATTCAGATTCTTCGTATAGATGTCGTAGTTATCTTGCGCATCCTTCTCAGCCTGCAGCAGTTTCTCCAAAGTGAGTGAATTCTCGTCCAGCATGCTCAGCTGTTGTAAATATTGAGCGCGCACATCGGAAAGTGCTTCACTTCGTGCCTTCAGAGCGCGAAGCTCAATTTGACTGGTAGACATCTCCGACTCCGCAGCCTCGCGGATAGGATTAACATCAGTGGTCTGTTCGCTCGCCGGATCTCCCCTCAGCTTCGCGAGCTGTGCTTCGGTGCCCGCGATCTGCTGGTCCAGTTCTTTGATCAGGCGATCACTGGGCTTGAACTTCGTTGCCATCGCGATCCTGCGATTCCGCATATTCGCCAGCATTGATTCCAATTGCTCCGTCGCCTGCTGATAAGGAAGGCTCCGCTCCTGTGTCGTCATACGCCCGGGAGTATTGGAGATCTGTGTCTGGTCAGCACTCAGCCGTCCTTGCAGCTCAGCCATCTTCACTCCGACATCCTTCAATTGCACGTCCGTGGACTGAAGCCCATCGATCGCGGCGGTCTGCTGCTGCGGAAGAGAGAACAGATGAGTCTCATTGTGAAATGTTGCAAGCTTGTCGCGGGCGTCCTGCAGCGCGGTCGAATACTCATTCACCTTGCCTGCGTAGAACTCGGAGCTGCCCGGCGCGCTATGTGCTTTCAAGTGGGCTGCAAGGTAGTCGTCACCCAATGTCTGCAGTACCGTCCTCGCATTCTCGGGTGAATTGGCCTTGTATTGCACCTCAATGATGTTGGCGCGGTGAATCACGCTGATCGTGAGATTCTTCTTCAACTTGGCAATGGCGCGTTGTACGCCGCGCGGCGATCCGGACGCATCATCACCATCCTTGCTGGGAAGATAGAGTTTGTTCTTGAGAACTACGTCTAGCAAAATGTCTTCGCTGTTCATCAGTTCGATTTCCGAATTTACTTCGGCCTCGGTCAACACAGGTTGAGGAGGCTCCTGCTGACTTCTCTCTGGAGTCAGCACTAGATCGGCGCGCTCGTCGCTAACCAGGAATTTCATCGACGACTCATACTTCTTCGGCATGAAGCTCGTTAGAACTCCGGCAACGACGATAAACGCGATGGAGACGATAAGCATGATCGGCCATCGCTCGGCAATCAGACGAGTGACTGAAACATCGGTATCGGAAATTTGGGTACTATTCACCTGAAACTTACCTCCGGGTACTAAGAAACTGTTATGAATCACGGCTGGCTTTCGTCAGTTTCCTTTAGCCGTTTGCTGTCCTCACTGGGTGTTGCAGTAGATCGACGAGGTATCCGTTGTCACCATGCGTGGCATGGAATCGATTCTTGGTATACGTTCAATGACTGGCTCACCTGATCTCTTCGAAGACGATGGTAGCCACATCTTGAAACGACATTGGCACACACTGCGGGAGAAACATGGGCTCGTATTAGCGACGAACTTACATTCAATTGTGTTCAACTTCAGTTAGAAATTATGTCAAGGTATGGGTCATTCCTTCGTCGGTGAATCCTATGAAATTGAACTAATTTGTTGCTGTAACAGAAGCCTCCCTGTCCCGAGCGATCCTGGACAAGAGCCGTTGACAAAACTCGCCGCAGTAATAGTGATCGTATCGGCAGTCGGATCAAAGCTACCTTCGAGGCTTAGCTGAGAACCATCAGCTGCAGTGAAGGTAAGATTCATCGCCGAGCCTAGAACATAACCAGCGGTTGCTGCGATCGCGCCCTGGTTGAAGCAGGAAGAGTTCTGGATAGAAGCAGTTCCCGCGACAAAGAAAGTACCGTCCCCATTCCCAAGAGGCGTCTGCGCGAGAGTCAAAGTAACCGGCAACGACGTTGCCGTTCCGGTAAGCGAACCGTTGAAGGTACCTGTAAGCGGAGCATACCGGATTCCGATCATGGTTCCCGCAGCGCCCTGGCCCCCCGCGCAACCACCAAGTACCTGGTAGGTTCCCGTAAGGGTAGTTTGCGTTGGGTTCTCTGTGAAGTTGGTGTTGAGGAATTGGCCATTCACCGTAAAGGAGTAGATACCGACCTCATCTCCTCTTACGTAGCCATAGAGAGGAACAAGATTAGCTCTCTCGTAACAACTGGACGGATTGACGACCTGGAGTTCGGCCGAAAGCGAATTCGATGTCGCATTTTCGGGTTCTTGATCGAGATATCCCGCAACAATCGGGGAAATCACGGGCCCGGCTGTAGGAATCAATTGAAATTGCCAATTCCCTGTCAGGCTCTGGTAAGACGGCGATGTCACGCCGCTCGTGACGGAGGTAAAAACGGTCGAACAACCGGTTGCCGCGAAGACAAGTCCTAACGCCAGGATCTTTGAAACCCCGCTAAGAGCTCCTCCTGCTACAAACCGGGATTTCGTAAATTCCTTCATAAAAACCTTTTCGGCGATCAACGATTGCTGCTTATTGAAGCGTTAGAGTCGCTGGCCCAAACGAGCCGACGCAGCTTCCACTCACAATCGCGATCGAAGGAAATGTGATGGTGTCTCCTGCGGCGTCGAAGATCCCGGCCGCCAGAATCTGAGATCCGGCCGAATCATTGGCCCTGACAGAAAGGCTTACCCTGTTGCCAAGTACATAGCTGCCTGGCGAGGAAACAGTCCCACCCGTAAAACAAGAAATGTTCTGGAAAGAAGCGC
>Ga0302309_10000745_pt1 | contig 34416 bp, 30 predicted proteins | sample III_Palsa_N1_1_FD_200453 | JGI IMG/M metagenome (GOLD analysis project Ga0302309, IMG submission 200453) | Peat permafrost microbial communities from Stordalen Mire near Abisko, Sweden - III_Palsa_N1_1 | ecosystem: Environmental > Terrestrial > Soil > Palsa > Peat permafrost | place: Sweden... | reverse complement strand
TTATTTAATCCTTATCTTTAAAAAAAGAACCTGTATAGTTCATCTTAGGACTAACAGAATTCAATGTATAGGTATTGCAGGATTTACTCACAAATCTGTATAGCTATTTCCGGACGGGTCAATTACCTTTAATACTATTTCAAAACCGGACATTCCTACGTTCGGTTTTGGTACAATATATGTTCAACCTTGCTGTTAACTTTTTATCTGTCAATATTTTATAGATTTGGAACAGCGATTGATCTAATTAATTCAATTGAATACATACACTTTCCATATCAATCCTTACGACCTGGCTTTCCTTGGCGTGATATTTACCGGGCTGAATTTTGCCTTGTTGTTAGCATTCACCAAAAGGATCGGCCGCTCCGCAAACAGGTTTCTTGCTTTGGCCCTGGTTGTGATGGTTTTGTGGGTTGTCCGTATTTCATCTATTGATATCCGGTTGCCACTGCAATTTTCATTGGCGCTTGGTCCACTGATCTATTTTTATGTACTAAAATTAACGAGGCCGCAATATAAATTCAGCCGAAAGGATTTACTGCACTTCATCCCGGTGCTATTGGAGCAAATCACACTGCTGAAGCCGGTATTGCCGTTCCTGGCTTTTATTTCGGTAATTGCCTACCTGTATTGTTCTCACAGGCTGATAGAACGTTTTTACAGGCGGCTAAAATTTAACGGTGGCGACCGTTACCGGTATGAATTGCGTTGGCTGCATAAATTACTGGCAGGTTTTGGCCTGCTATGGCTGCTGTGGATACCTTATACCGCTATAGATTATTTTTATTACCATCATCAATTAAATGTACAGGCTTATTATCCTTTTTATCTCTGCGCGGCAGTGATGTTGATATGGATAGCTGTCGCAGCCTATTCAAGGCCGGGAGTTAGTATGCAGTCAGGCACGGCACCCGTCTTAAAACCATTGCTGCCAACTGAGCTGAAACAAAAAGGTATTTGGCTGAAGAAAGTTGTTAAAGAGAACCACCATTATGAGGACCCCGAACTCAGTTTAAACTCATTGGCTGAAAAGCTTGAATTGACTACCCACGAGTTGTCCCGGATACTCAATACCGTCCTGAAAAAAAGCTTCAATGATTTCATTAATGAATACCGCGTTGCAGATGTAGCCATGAGAATGCAGGATCCTGCTTATGATCATTTAACGCTGATGGGCATCGCCTATGATTCGGGCTTCAACTCAAAAAGCGCCTTTCACCGTATCTTTAAAGAAAGAACAGGTAAAAGCCCCGCGGAATATAAAGCCGATGTAAAAAAAGAACTCCCATCTTATAACTTAGGACAACAGTCCCGGTTTGCGACGGTAATTTCGTACCATGAAACCACACTGAAGTGGTCTCCTGAGAAATTAAACCGCAATATAATGTTTAGAAATTATTTCAAGATTGCCTGGCGTAATTTGGTACGCCAAAGGCTTTTCAGTCTGATCAACATATCTGGCCTGGCCGTCGGATTAGCTGTTTGTATGCTGATTATGATCTATGTAGCGCATGAACATAGCTATGACCGTTTCCACAAAAATGCCGACAGGATAGTCAAACCCTACGGCCAGGTAAAGATGGGCGGTAACACATTTGGTATCGACCAGATGAGTTACGTATCCGGGCCAATCATCAAACAATCATTGCCGGTAGTGGAGGATTATATGCGCACTACACGTTACTTCACATCAGTGGTGCTGGTGAGTAATCCATCGCGGCCTGACCAGAAATTTCCCGAAGATAAATTGCTGTTTGCCGATGCAGGCTTTTTCAATTTCTTTTCTTTCAAATTGTTAGCAGGGCAGCCTGCACAGGTACTGGCTAAGCCATTTTCCGTGGTCATATCGCAGGATATGGCCAAAAAATACTTTGGTGATGAGAACCCGGTAGGAAAAACATTGACCATCAAAACCGATAGCGCCTATACTTACCAGATAACCGGCGTTGCCGAAAATTGCCCATCCAATTCGTCCATTGCATATAATTTTGTTGCATCCAATTCTGGTTTTGTAACAACTAAAGGGGCCAAAGATTACCTTGGCAATCAACAATTGGGTGGTGGTACCTTTGATGTTTTCTTATTATTAAGGCATCTTTCTGATACTACCGCCTTGACAACAGGCCTGCGGTCACTTTATACCTATACCAATAAAAACCCTAAAGCACAAATTGATTTTTCTCTTTTACCCCTGGCAGACCAGCATCTGAAAAGATCAAGGAATGATGCTAACCTAAAATATCTCACTATATTCCCATTAGTTGCCTTACTGATCTTACTGCTTGCCCTGGTCAATTATATGAGCCTGTCAACCGCAAGGGCTACCCTGCGGGCAAAAGAGATAGGCGTACGTAAAATATCCGGCGCCAGCCGCAAAAGTGTTGCACTGCAATTCTATATCGAATCTGCTGTTTATGCGACCATATCTTTCCTGTTAGGGTACGCGCTTTGTTATTTATTTAAACCGGTATTTTTTAATGTCCTTCAGTTGAAAATAGATAATTCATTCCTTTATAACCCCCTGATCCTGTCCCTGCTATTCGGATTGTTACTGGTTACTATCGTAGTCTCGGGCAGCTATCCATCACTGGTGTTGTCAGCCTTTAAACCTGTTGTCACGCTTAAAGGAAAAATGGGCAAACAATCAGGCGGCGTTTTGATCCGGAAAATATTTACGACGCTGCAATTCTCAATATCTGTTGCGCTGATCATTTGCGGAATAGTAATAGACCGGCAGCTTTATTTTTTCAGGCATGCGGATACAGGTGTCGATCGCGACAACGTGGTTATGATCCCGGTCAGCGGTTCTTTTAAAAATTACCCCAGCTTTAACCATGACGTCAGGACATTGGCAGGCATAGGCGCAGTGTCAACATCGCGATATGGTATGTTCAGTTATTATGATATGATCGGAATGCCGGGTAAAACCAAAGATGAAACAGTAATGCTCCCTTCTCTTGATGTTGACCAGGGTTTCTTTCAGCTGGCAGGGCTTAAATGGAAGTATCCGCCGCTGCCTCATGACAACCTGGGCACCGGAAATAAGATCGTACTTAACGAATTGGCGGTTGAGAAATTGCATTTACCCGCGAACCCTGTGGGCAGCTACGTTAATTCTGGTTCAAAGACCATTGTGGTTGGTGTGGTTAAAAATTTCAATTTCGGCTCTCTCGAAGATCCCATTCAGCCGCTCGGCCTTTGGGTGCTTTCCGACACCGCAAAACTTTGGAAAACTCAGGGAGGATGTTTCCTTTTTGCGAAAATAAAACCGCATACAAATCTGCCAACATTGCTCGGTGCAATACAAAAAATATATAAAAGGTATGATGCTGAAACGCCATTCGATTACACCTTTATGGATGACGCTTTTAATGTGCAGTATAAAGCCGAAGACCGGCTGGCCTCCATATTTAGCATCTTTACGGTCATCACCATCGTACTGGCAGGGATGGGGCTATTCGGGCTGGCAGCGTTTACTATAGAGCAGCGCACTAAGGAGATTGGCATAAGAAAAGTACTCGGGGCAAGTATATCGTCGATTAACGGTATGCTTTCAAAGGATTTCTTAAAGCTGGTATTACTTTCCATTCTCATCGCTTCGCCCATTGCCTGGTACATGATGCATGACTGGCTGCAGGGATTTGCTTACCGCATCAACATACAATGGTGGATGTTTGCCGGGGCAGGATTGCTTGCTGTCATCGTGGCGGTTATTACAATCAGCTATCATGCGATAAAAGCGGCGGTAGTAAACCCGGTGAATAGTTTACGGTCAGAGTGATTTACAATCGCATGGCGCAAATAGCTGTGCAACGGAAACTATGCTCTAACCAATGCCCCCAGGCAATCAAAGCGGCGCGGACACAGCATGTCGACAGTAGACAAGTAACTGGCTTGGGCAGCCTGCAAAAAGAACCTGGATCCGTAAGCGCGTGATCTGAGATTTAGTTGAAACACGAATGTGGTGTGTTCCGGGGTGAGATACGGAACGCATTTTTATGCCATGTTCAGGTTAGTAAATGTATTTACATCCAAAGAGGGTATGGAATGGAACAAAATAAAAAATCAGTAACACCTGATAGAGCCGTTAAAATATTAGCAAAGCACAATGTCAAGGTAACTTCGGAGCAAGCAGAGAAAATCTTAGAGTTCATGAATAAGTTAGCACAGATAGCCGTAGATGTATATGTTGATAATCCATGTAAAAGCGACATCAACGATATCGAACACCCAATAAAATGAATAATTCCAATATTTTGCATTGACAGTCAGTCAATTACATTAAATGAAAATTGTAATTATATTCGATCTTATGAGCGTGTCCTACAGAGTCACCCTAACGAGGATCGAACTCAAAAAGTGCTTTAATTGCACCGAAACGCAATATTGAAAATTGCCTAAAAAACAAAAACCGCATCTATTTACAACAGATGCGGTTTTTATAATAATTGTGACCTGGGAGAGAATCGAACTCTCGACCCACTGATTAAGAGTCAGTTGCTGTTCTTCTTGTATTTTGAATAAATTTCATTGCCCATTCAGGAAAAATCACTTCCTCAAGAAAAAGTACTCCATTTTTAAATGTTAACAATTTAACAGGAACCTGGTATTCTTCATCAACAGCAATAGGATTGTTTATCAAAGTTATACTGTCAAATTCGCGGTAATATTTATATAAGTTTTTGTATCCTGTTTTATAATTATAAATTATCGATTCTTCCGGAACTTTGTGCCCACCCGCTTTAACCCGTAACGAAACTCGTTGGATGCACTCTTCTACAGAATCCATTCCCATAAAGATGAGATGAGTTTCATAACCGGCCATCTTGAATTGGCGCATTGAAAATAGCGGATCATCCGCGACAAAATTAGTTTCAAATGCAAAACTTTCACCGTTATTTATGGCCTTTTCGTCCGGAAATATTCCATCCATAACACGATCTAAAAGTATATCACTTCCAATTTCGGGAAATGACTTTTTTAAGTCTGCTAAATGTTTATCGCCATCAAATACCTTGTTTTTAATTTGCGTAAGCGTGGCAGAGAATAAGCTCTTTCCCGAACCATTTGGACCTGCAACAATAAAAAGTATCGGAGAAGCCACTATTAAAGCTGCCTTATAACTTTTTCTTCGGAAGTATTGCGATTTTGACGGATCAGGAATTTACGTCCATCGGGATATTCATGTATAAATTGATTCCTATCGGTACATAGCGAGTTTTTATAAACAACGGGAAGGTTTTGCGCCTTGCGCTCACTTAATGCATTCATAACAACGCTTTGTAAACGGTTAGCTATCTCAATTGGCGAAAGGTCGAAAAGAAATTTTTGCGAACTGCTTTGCATATTATTTGATCACTCTTAATTATATTCAAATATACGGTACAATATTAGAAAAATCAAGTAACCAATTTGAGCACGACACAAGCTAATTGATCAATATTAAAAAAGCCTTCCAACTTACGCTGAAAGGCTTTCTGTGACCTGGGAGAGGATCGAACTCTCGACCCACTGATTAAGAGTCAGTTGCTCTACCGGCTGAGCTACCAAGTCAGTATTTTACCGGGCTGCAAATATAAGGCAAAATATTGAATAGACAATTCTTTTTGCCAATAACGACCGCAATCAATTTGAAAGGCCGATGTGGTGATTTTTACAGCCTGGAATAGGTAAGTGGAAATACCCGGCATAGGCGATGTACGGCACTAAGGCCTTATTTAAATTCCCTTTTTTTATTTAAAATTGGGGAAACAATAGGCATGCTTTTTAACTCTATAAGCTTTTTCTTTTTTTTTACCATAGTTACTATCCTGTATTTTGTTTTGCCCTATAAGTACCGGTGGCTGTTGTTATTATTGAGCAGCTGTTATTTTTATATGTCGTTTGTGCCGGTATATATTCTGATACTTGGCTTTACCATAATAATTGATTTTTATGCAGGGATATTTATTGAGCATGCCACCGGGAAAAAGCGCCGTTCCCTGTTGATATGCAGCCTTGTGGCGAACATCGGCATACTGGCTGTTTTTAAATATTACAACTTTATAAATACAAATATTGCGTCGCTACTCGGCTATTATGGGTATAAAAACCCAATGCCATATTTAACCATATTATTGCCCATCGGGTTATCTTTTCACACTTTCCAGGCCATGAGCTATACGATAGAAGTATATCGCGGAAACCAAAAGCCCGAACGCCATTTCGGTATATATGCCCTGTATGTAATGTTTTACCCGCAACTGGTTGCCGGGCCTATAGAGCGGCCGCAAAATCTGCTGCACCAGTTTTATGAAAAACATGATATAAATTATAACAGGATAACAAACGGCTTAAAATTGATGGCCTGGGGCCTGTTTAAAAAAGTTGTTATTGCCGACAGGCTTTCCATTATTGTAGATAATGTTTATAATGATCCGTACCATCACCGCGGGCTCGGTTTTGTAATTGCCACCATATGTTTTTCTTTCCAGATATATTGCGATTTTTCGGGTTATTCTGATATGGCTATCGGCATTGCCAAGGTAATGGGCTTTAAGCTAATGACAAATTTTAACAGCCCTTATCATGCCAAAAGCGTACGCGAGTTTTGGACCAGGTGGCACATATCCCTTTCAACCTGGTTTAAAGACTATTTGTATATTCCTTTGGGCGGCAACCGGGTTATCGTCCCGCGATGGTATTTGAATTTGTTTATTGTGTTCCTGGTTAGTGGTTTATGGCATGGCGCCAACTGGACTTTTATTGCCTGGGGCGCACTGCATGGCATTTTTATCATCTTTTCGCTGGCAAGTCAACCCGTGCGAAATAAAATAACTGCTTTTACCCGTTTAAATAATTATCCGTTGCTGAACAATGGTTTACAGCTAATAACAACTTTTTTACTGGTAACATTTGCCTGGATATTTTTCAGGGCGAAATCAATCGCAATAGCATTTTACGTTATCAAAAGCATTTGGACTTTTACCTTAAGTGATATTTTAAGTATCATTCATCATCAGTCATCCCGCATCAACCTGGGGCTTGTCGGGCTGGACCTTTGGATAGCTTTCTTTACCATTGTTTTGCTGGAAACAGTACATATCATCAAAAAAAAATACAGTATTACCCATATTATAAGCAATCAGCCGGCATATTTACGTTGGGTAATCTATTATACTTTTTTATTTGTATTGATTGTGTTCAGCATTTCCGATAGCAAACAGTTTATTTACTTTCAATTTTAAGCGTGGGCAAACTCGTAAAAAAGACCATATTATTTTTACTGCCTTTGTTCATAGTAAGCGCGTGTTTTTTAATCACCGATCCGTTTAAAACGATATATCGGTATAAATCCTATAAGTCGAGCTATATCTTGTTATCGAGAGGGAACGTATCGACAATGGTTTTCCTGAATAACAGGAACAAATACCATTACGATTCCTTCATTTTCGGGAGTTCGCGTTCCTGTTCGCATACCAGTAAGCAATGGGCTGTTTATTTACCCAAAAACAGCCAGCCGTTTTCTTTTGGGGCATGGAATGAAAACGTTGAAAATATATACAAAAGGCTCCGCTTGATCGATTCGTTACATACACCTATAGAAAATGCATTTATTTTGCTTGATGTTGATAAGACATTCAAATATTCGGGCGATATAACGGCAGATCATTACCTCATAAACTGTATGTCCAAATATGAATATTACAAAAATGAGTACCTGTATTATTTAAAAACCCCGCTACTGTTTATCACCAGTGTCGATTACCTGGTATTTCATAAACGGCGCGGATACATGGATGGATTTGTTGGTATGACGGATGAAGACCTTGACCCGGTAAATAACGATTGGTTCCCCAACTCTGAGCAAGCCACAAATAAGGATTCGGCAAATTATTATAAGGATGAGGCAAGAATATTTTACAAAAGGCCTGCAACCCAACAATATGCAACCCGGCAAATTAACACCCTGAAGCTATCTTACTTATTAAAGATCAAAGAGTTGTTAAAAAAGCATCAAACAAACTATAAAATAGTTATTGCACCCTTATACGATCAGGTAAAGTTAAATCCGTACGATAAAGCGCTTCTCGACGGTGTATTTGGCGCTGCCAATGTTTATGATTATTCGGGCATAAATAATATTACAGCCAACAAATACAACTACGGCAAGGATGTTGTCCATTATCGCAAAAGGGTAGGGGACTTGATATACAGGCAGATTTACAAGAACAATTAATAAAGCAGGTTAAATGCTTTAATTACTAAGCCAATGCATACAATTCGTCACGCTGCTTTTGAACCGCTTCGCTGTTGATATATTCATCGTATTCCATCAGTTTGTCTATATAACCGCCAGGCGTCAGTTCAAGTATGCGTGTTGCTACGGTTTCAACCAGCTCATGGTCACGCGAGGTGAACAGGATGGTGCCCCTGAAATCCTTCATGCCGTTGTTTAGCGCAGTGATCGATTCCAGGTCGAGGTGATTGGTTGGCTCGTCAAATATCAGCAGGTTGGCTTGTTGCAGCATCATGCGGCTGAACATGCAGCGCATTTTTTCGCCACCTGAAAGCACGGTTGATTTTTTCAGAACTTCCTCCCCCGAAAACAGCATCCGGCCTAAGAAGCCACGGATAAACTGGTCGTCCTTTTCGCCAGGCGAATACTCGCGCAGCCAGTCGATCAGGTTTAAGTCCTTGCCTTTAAAATATTCGGCGTTATCGATTGGAATATCAGCTATATTGATAGTCACGCCCCATTTAAAGCTGCCTTTAAAATCGGTATCGCGACCGGTTATAATATCATAAAAAGCGCTGGTAGCTAAGCTGTTTTGTGAAATGACTGCTATCTTGTCCCCTTTATTTACGGTGAAGTTGATGTTAGCGAACAGTAACTCGCCGTTAAGCGTTTTAGATAGGTTTTCTACCTGCAATATCTGGTCGCCGGCTTCGCGGCCCAGGTTGTTGAAAATAATGCCCGGATATTTACGGTTTGATGGTTGTATCTCATCCAAATTGATCTTATCCAAAGCCTTTTTACGACTAGTAGCTTGTTTGGATTTCGATGCATTAGCACTGAACCGCCTGATAAAATCCTGCAACTCCTTAATCTTGTCCTCGGCTTTTTTGTTTTGTTCCGAACGTTGTTTCAACGCCAATTGGCTCGACTGGTACCAGAACGTGTAGTTACCTGAGTAAATGGTCATTTTGGCAAAGTCAATATCAACAATATGGGTACACACAGCATCCAGGAAGTGCCTGTCGTGCGACACCACGAGCACAATGGCATCATAACTCGCCAAAAAATCCTCCAGCCAGCTTACGGTATGTATGTCCAGGTCGTTGGTCGGCTCATCCAGGATTAAAATATCCGGGTTGCCAAACAGCGCCTGCGCTAATAATACGCGTACTTTTTGTGTACCGTCCAGTTCTTTTAATAATTTATAATGCAATTCTTCTTTTATGCCGAGGTTGCTCAGTAGTGTAGCGGCATTGTTTTCGGCGTTCCAGCCATCCATTTCGGCAAAAAGGTTTTCCAGCTCGCCGGCGCGTTCACCATCGGCATCGCTAAAATCCTCTTTCAGGTAAATAGCATCTTTTTCCTTCATTACAGAATACATTTCCTTATGACCCATCAACACTGTTTCAATTACAGGATATTCGTCAAAAGTATAGTGGTCCTGGTTTAAAACCGCCATACGTTCCCCGGGGGTAAAGCTTACCGAGCCGCTGGTTTGGTCTACTTCTCCGGTCAATATTTTCAAAAATGTAGACTTTCCCGCACCATTTGCCCCAATTATTCCGTAGCAGTTCCCTTGTGTAAATTTGAGGTTTACATCTTCAAATAATGTCCGTTTGCCGTACCGTAAAGATAAATTGGATACCGTAATCATACTGTGCCTGATAATTTTTTGCAAAAATACGCTAAATAGTTAGAATATGGCAGGTTTTTAGGCTGATTATTGCAGAGAAGGAAATTTCTACGATATTCAGATATGTTAATAAGTTGATAACTTGACTCACAATAATTATCGTTTAACGTAACAAACTGTTTAATTTACCGTTAAAACACATATTAGCCCCCAATTGTAAATTTGGTACAAACTTTGACTTATACTATGTAATAGTAAAAAGGACCAGTTAAACCGAGAAGATAAAAACCATGTTAGTATTAATTGTTAGCTTAATTATCATTAATTCAATTTTGGTAGTTATGCACGGAATGAACAAAAGCAGCAAACGGAGTTTTTAATAACCCGATAGCTAACTCATTAAGTTAGCAAGGTTTGCTACTTCGTCATCGGCCAGTTTTTTTAACGGGCCGGATGCAACCATTTTCATCATCATGTTCAGGTCGGCTGTAATGGTAAACGCAATTTCTGTGGCGTTTGCTTTGGATGTTAGCTCCCATTTTAGCTCGATGGCGAATGGTGGTTTCTCAACAGCTTCAATCCTCAATAAGGTGTCCGGAACTTGTTCCGCCATTTTTAAAGATAGTTTGATCATATTCCGGATATTGAAACTGGCGCTATCGGTTGTTGACGACCAATCAGAAATATCATCGGCCGGCATCAGCCTTTGGTGATTGTTCATATCTGCCAGGAAATGATATATCTCATTAACCGGCTTATTTATACTTGTTTTGCTTTGAAAAGTACTCATTGTTTAGTTTGCATCAGGCTGTTGGCAGTTTGCAACGGTGGATTTTAACTGCTACTGCCAATTAAACTGCTACTAATTTCTATTTCCCCCACCCGGCCGGGTTATCGCGCCATTGTTTCAGCATATCTACATCGGCAGTTGATATGTACTGGTTTTGCTCGGCATACCTGATGAGCGCGTTATAGTTTGATAAAGTAACGAACGGGCATTTGGCAGCAGCAAAGTTTTCTGTCGCAACATCAAACCCATAACTGAATATAGCCGCAAGCCCTGCAACATCATAATCGGCATTGCGCAGCGCTTCAACCGCTTGCAGGCTGCTTTTGCCGGTTGAAATAAGGTCTTCTATCACCACAATGCGTTTGCCTGGCATTACTTCGCCCTCTATCATGCTGCCTGTGCCATGGTCTTTAGGTTTCGAGCGTACATAAATAAACGGCAATCCTAAATCCTGCGCAACCAAAACGCCCTGCGGTATACCCGCAGTGGCTACACCTGCAATACAACCCACAGCGCCAAACTTTTCCTGCACCAATTGTGTTAATTGCTGACGGATGTATGTGCGGACGGTAGGATGTGATAGTGTTATACGGTTATCGCAATAAATAGGCGATTTCCAACCCGATGCCCATGTAAATGGATTATTAGGTTGTAGTTTAATTGCTTTAATTTGCAGCAGAAATTCGGCCACTTGCTGTTCGGCCTCATTATTATTGAACATGGCTCAAAAATACAGAATTTATATCAATGAAAAAGTGGTGCTGATAACTGAATCAGAGCCAAAAGGTGTAGCGACTTATGAAAAGCTTGATGGCCAAAGTTTTGACCTGGGAATAATTTACACCTGGATAGTAAAACACCACGGCAAAAGGTTTTATATTTTATGCGATAATGCTAAGGAATATCTTAAAACCGTGGTGGCCCAGGTGCCACTTATTGAAGCTGCGGGCGGATTGGTAAAGAACGATGAAGGCAATTATTTATTCATTTACCGCAACGATAAATGGGACCTGCCCAAAGGCAAAATAGAAAAAGATGAAAAGGTAAAAGTAGCTGCGGTGCGCGAAGTGGAAGAAGAATGTGGTATTACGGTGAGCAAACTTGGCGGGAAAATATGCAAAACCTACCATGCTTATGTCAGTAAAGGTGAGGTGGTGCTGAAAAAAACGCATTGGTTTGCCATGAAATATAAAGGAACTGAAAAGTTGAAGCCGCAGACAGAGGAGGGGATAACCGATGTACGCTGGTTCAGGCCAAACCACGTGGAGGCGATTTTGGAAAACACTTTCCCATCGATAATTGATGTGCTGTTAAAGGAAGAGCTGATTACAGAAAAGCCAGCGCTTCTTTAGGGATAAATTGCGTTACATCGCCATTATAACGCATAATTTCGCGTACGATGGTTGAACTGATGGACGAATAGCCCGGCTTACTCACAATAAAAATGCTTTCAATTTCGGGTATTAGCGAATGGTTCATCTGCGCAATGGCTTTTTCGTATTCGAAATCAGATACGGTACGTATTCCCCGGATCATATAATCTGCCCCGATACTTTTGCAAAAATTTACGGTAAGTCCTTCATAAGCGATTACATGTATCTTCGGTTCGGTCTCAAACACCGCGCGGAGCATTTTTTCGCGTGTTTCAACACTCAGTAAGCCTTTTTTTGAATTGTTTACGCCAATGCCGATATAAATCTTATCAAACAAGCCTATCGACCGCTTTACAATATCCACGTGGGCTTTGGTAACCGGATCGAACGAGCCGGGAAAAAGGGCGATTTTCATAAGTGAGACGCTTGTTAATACAAATATAGTTTATTGTAGTGTTTCATAAAACATGTAAAGTATGCATTACGATGGTAAATAAGTTATTTACTTTGTCTTATAGATAACTGTAATTCCATTGACAAACTTTTCTTGTATAAAGGTCCGCAGCTTTTTATCATAGATAATTTCAAGCGTATTATCAGACACCCAGTTTAAGTCGATGCATTTCGGACTTAGATATGCCTCGCCATGGTTATCATCAACTGTAAATGTATTTCCTATAGCAACAGTATCAAATTGGGTTTTATAGTTTGTGATAGTAACTTGATAGGAGTCGCCTACAGTTGCGCCGGCCTGTCTCAGAAATAAAACTGCCTTTTTAGTGTGATTTTTATTGGGATTTTCTCTTACCGAAGTGTTGGAACCATCGCCAGGTAAATTACAGGAATTGAAAATAGAGATAACAAAAAGAAGCGTAATTAACAAAGCCAGTTTTTTCATTATTACTCAGTTGGATGTCTTTCCCTGATTATTCTCAAAAAACGAAAACGAAGTATACCCATACTTTCTATGCTCAGCAAACGCCGGGTGATTGCTCAAATTTTGCAGCGACTGGTGTTCTACTATCAATAAACCACCGGGCAGCAACAGTTTCTTTTCAAAAATGATCTTTGGCAGTTCTGGTATCTGGTTCAGGTCGTAAGGCGGGTCAGCGAAAATGAGGTCGTATTGTTCGGTTTCCATTTCCAGGTACTTGAAAACATCGGCTTTGTAGGTTTTTACCTGCGTAAGCTTATGCTGGCGCGCGGTATCTTTCAAATAATTTACACAATGGATACTGCGGTCGACGGATATTACTTTACTTGCCCCGCGCGAGGCAAATTCCAGCGAAATATTACCGGTACCACTGAACAGGTCGAGTACTTTAATGCCTTCGAATTCAATTTTATTAAGCAGGATGTTGAACAGCGCTTCCTTGGCCAGGTCGGTGGTAGGGCGTACAGGCAGATTTTTTGGCGGATTGAGGCGCAGCCCCTTTAAAATACCTCCGATGATACGCATAGCGATAAAGCGGTTAGCGCCAATACCTGGTGCGGAAATAATTCGGCGGGCAGCTCCAGTATTTTAAATTCACTCTCCTCAACGCCGTTAAAAAATTCGGCTAAGCGGCCGGCGTTATTGTCGTCCATATTAATATCACCGCTCATTACAATATTGGTAGCGCGTTGCGGCAATTGCAGCTCTTTGGCTACCAAACCGGTATAATAAACCAACTCGTCGGGATTATGGAACTCAAATGAGTTATAAAAGCGCAGCTTGCCGGCGGCAAAATAAGCTATCTCAACCTGTTTCTTATCAAAATTGAGGTATAGGTTGTGTGCCGGTGGGTTGCTGCTTTCAATAGCCTTCAGCCAGCCTTTGGCTATATGGGTAGTGTTTTGTAGGCCAAATTTCTCGGCTTTTTTTGCTACGGTTTCAGAAACCTTGTAAACGATGTGGTTTTCATCGTCCAGCGGCTGTGCGAATACTTTTTCGCGTGGCTTTACATCCAGAAAACGGGCTATTTCCGCAATTCGGCCAGCATCATACAAGGCATTCGGCACCAATGTAAAGCCAGTTGATGACAATGCTACTATCACATTTTTAAAATCGTAATTTAAAAACTCGTGTGTTTGGCCGGGTTCGTTCAATATTTTCGGGTCGCAATCCTCGCACCAGGCTATCAGCCTGTTTTGGTGTACAAGTGCATAAGAAACCGTAGTGGGATAGACCTGCAGTAACAGGGTATAACTGTCATTCAGCTGGTACAAGCCAACGTTCGGGTCACGGTAGTTATAAGTGAGGTCGCTCATGCTGTAAGCAAAAGTAATAATTATAATTAATTGCACGAATTACACGAATTTGATAGGACTATCACGAATTACACCAATTTTAATCAGTAACACGAATTTGATCAGGTTGCGCGAATTTATAATGATGACACGAATTGCTCGGATTTTATATTAGCATAGATGTTTTGAGCTTTTAATAAATGATTTTTTAATTCGTATTATTCGATACAATTCGTGTAATTAGTGAAAATCAATTCGTATCTATTCAATTTGTGTAATTAGTGTATATCTCCAAATCCTTCCCGCACGATCCAACTCCGCAGCAACAGGAGTTGTTTGGCCGTTTGCACCTGTTTTTGAGCAGCGGCAGCGGGCGCGATTGCTTTATACTGCGCGGTTATGCCGGTACGGGCAAAACCACCATTGTAGGCGCACTGGTGAAAGCCCTGCGGCATTATAATTTAAAATACGTGCTACTGGCGCCAACGGGCCGGGCGGCTAAAGTTATCTCGGCTTACTCAGGTCGTAAGGCCTTTACTATTCATAAACGTATCTACCGCAAAAAATCGGCGCTTAATGTAGACGAATCCTTCCGCATAAATGATAACCTGGCCGAAGACACCCTGTTTATTGTGGATGAAGCCTCGATGATATCCGACGAGCTAACTGGCAACAACTACGATACGCTGTTACACGACCTTGTGAAATACGTTTACAACGACAAAAACTGTAAACTGATGCTGGTAGGTGATACTGCTCAATTACCACCAGTCGGTTCGGACGAAAGCCCGGCGCTGGATGCCCGGCTGATGAAAACGCAGTTTGATTTAAAGATATACGGTTATGAGCTAACTGATGTACTTCGCCAGCAAAAGGATTCGGGCATTTTATACAATGTTACCGGGGTAAGGAATATCATCCGCCAAAAGGAGGTGAGCCATCCGCAAATAGTAACTAAGGGTTATAAAGACGTTTATCGAATGGGTAGCGATAAGCTGGAAGAAGGCATTAATTATGCCTATAACAAATATGGGCAGGAGAGCAGCCTGATCATTTGTCGGTCCAACAAAAATGCCAACCTGTATAACCGCCAGATACGCGGTCGTATTTTATGGCGGGAAGAAGAACTGACCGGCGGCGACCAGATAATGGTGGTGAAGAACAACTATTTCTGGCTACAGGACAGGGAAGAAAGCAGTACCGGCTTTATTGCCAACGGCGATATTGCCCGCATACGCAAAGTGCGCCGGTTTGAGGAGGTTTATGGTTTTCGCTTCGCGGATGTGCAGCTGGAGTTGACCGATTATGCCGAAGACCCTACGCTGGATTGCAAAGTGCTGCTCGATACACTTTATTCCGAAGCGCCCGCATTACCGTCCACCGAACAAAAACGCTTTTACCTGGAAGTGATGAAAGATTACGAGCATATTGCCAGTAAACGCATGAAGCACGAGGAATTAAAGCTGAACCCATATTATAATGCTTTACAAATTAAGTTTGCTTACGCCATTACCTGCCATAAGGCGCAGGGTGGCCAGTGGGATGCCGTTTTTGTTGACCAGGGCTACCTGACCGACGAAATGGTGAACACCGACTTTTTACGCTGGTTCTATACCGCCTGCACACGGGCAACGAAGGAGCTTTTTTTAGTGAATTTCGATAGCAGGTTCTTTGCAGGAAAAGAGGAAACGGCGAATGAGTTTTAGAAAGGGCACTAATTTTTCACATTGTGGCGAATTTCACGAATTGGAATATCAAAGTGTACCAAAATAAAAGTGGTACACCCCGGTACACAACTAATAGTTAACATCCGGCATAAATTGTTGTTATACAGCAATATAACGATTAAATTTTCCTTAACAAGCGGTACAGTTTGGTACAGTAGTAAAACTTCAATTAAAATCAATAAATAATTACTAATCAATTTATTACTGTAAATTAAACTCATTTTTCTTTAGGATTGGTACGCCTGGGCCCGGTACACTTTATATGTAAATATATTTCAGGACTATACTCCGCTGTCAAAACGCTGTCAGCACTTTTATTATGGCATCGCCGTATCTTGTATGAAAACCTTATAGAAAATGAACAGATATTATCGTCCCGACCATTCGGCCGAACGCCCGATAGAAATTGAGCTGATACGATCAATGATACGCGGGACCATCACCCCAAAACAACAAAAGCAATTGGATAAATTGTTGCCCACGAATACAGTAGGACCGAAAGATGATTTTATCATCAAGCGGGCTGGCGAATGGCTATTAGATAAAACCCCGAAAACTACTGCGAAACAGCTGTTTGGTGATTTTTGGTTCGAGGGAGAGTTGGGCATCCTGTTTGCAGATACCAACGTGGGCAAATCAATCCTGGCCGTACAGATCGGCGACAGCATCAGTCGTGGTGAGCGCATCGGTAATTTTCCGATGGACGTAGGCCAGGCTTCGGTGCTCTATTTCGATTTTGAGCTAAGCAGCAGGCAATTTATCCATCGTTATAACGATCATTACTATGGCGATTATCGCTTTAACAACAACTTTTTACGCGCTGTACTTAATCCCGATGCAACAGGTGCGGCAAAATTTGGCAATTACGAAGATTATATCAATAACGCACTGGAGAATACCATAATCAATACAAAGCCTGCCGTGTTAATTATCGATAACATTACCTGCCTTAGGTATGGCACACATGCAGCAACCGGTGCATTAACATTAATGCGCAACCTGCAGCAGTTAAAAGCGCGGTATGGCTTGTCCATATTGGTACTGGCGCATACGCCCAAACGCAACGCTGTAAGGCCCATCAACCGGAACGACCTGCAGGGCAGCAAAATGCTCATTAACTTTTGCGACAGCGCCTTTGCTATTGGTGAAAGCCAGGTCGCCAGCGGGGCGCGTTACCTCAAACAGATCAAACAACGAAATACAGGCGAAGTGCACGGAGCTTCGCAGGTATGTTTGTGCCGTGTGGTTAAACCCAATAATTTTTTGCATTTTGAATTTACCGGTTATGCCAATGAGAGCGACCACCTGCTGAAACCTACAGAGCAATATCGCATAAGGATTGAAAACAGGGTTGCCGAACTACATGCACAAGGCCATAGCGTACGCCAAATTGCAGCTGGGGTAAATATTTCAGTTACCAGCGCACAGCGTATAGTAAAGCGGCTTTGGCCTGTAAAGGCACCACTGGTTGATAATGCTAATAAGGCCTAAATGCATAAAAAAAGCAAAATTGAAAGTAAAAGATTAGTTACGATAAATCGCTTTTAAGTGGTTTATTACCTGTTTATACCGCAGCTAATAAAAGTAACAACCTCTTTACCAAATCAACCCGGTATTATATTAATCTTTAGGTATTATTTATTGTCAGTAGGTAATAAATAATATAAATTAAATAATTTAAAACCTTATGAAAAAGCAATTTTTAATTTCATTTCTCCTCTTATTTACCGTGGCATTGACGCATGCCCAGGAGGCTAAGCATGCACAGCCCGACAGCATTATTAAAATTATCCCTCTTGAAGGCAGGCACGATGGCTACCTCTATACCATTGGCGGCAAATTGTACACCCGGCAGGAGGTTGTGAACCAGTTATTGAGCTACACACCTTCGGCAACTGAATTCAATGCAGGTAAAAAAGACCTTACATGGGCATACGTATCATTTACAGCTTCCGGGTTAGCTGGAATAGGGTCGGTAATTGCCTTTGCCCATGACAATAAATTAAACGGATCTTATTCTTATTTCCAGGGCTCAGGCTTTAATACCAGCATAGGGACTTACTATCCGCAGCATAATAAAACAGCTGCGTACGTTTTAACAGGGGCCTCTGTTGGGCTTTTAGTTACTGCTATTATTGAAGCAGCAAACGGTTCAAAACATGTAAATAATGCGCTATCGCTTTATAATATGCGTTTTGAATAACCATTGACCGGGCGATGTAAACAAACTTCCGAAGTTTGAAAAAACTTCGGAAGTTAATGTTATGGTGCCAATTAAGTTAAAAGTCAAAACGAGAGAACGTTGTGCCGAATTTGTTTCGGCATCCCACAGGATATTCACGCCTGCTAAGTCCGCGACCTGCCTGTTACAGACCTAACCCTTGCTTATCTGCACGTGAGATGCCGAAACAAGTAATCGGCATGACTGTGTGGTTTTTTTTAATCGCGATTTCCCTGACGAATACCATCTGCGAAACCTTTGCGTTATCAGTAAGTAGTTTTTTGTACCTTTATAAGTATGATGCAAATGTTTTCGTCGCTGCGTAATATACTGAATACGTTCCAGGTATCGGTTTTATTAAGTGTGCGTTTCTTTTTGTTTGCCGGGTCGATCTTTCTTTTTTTTTATGTATGGAAGAAAAAAAAGTACTGGTATTTAAAGATACAACAGCGGTTTCCTGATAAGAAACACATCTTTCGCGAGATAAGATACTCCTTTTATACCGTGTTCATATTCGGCATAGTGGTGCTGCAGGTGGAATGGGCAAGCAAGCATCATTATACGCTCCTTTATCGCCCTATTGATAAATACGGATATCCCTATTATGTTCTCAGTATATTGCTGATGATTTTTTTGCACGATGCCTATTTTTACTGGACACACCGCCTGCTGCACTGGAAACCGCTTTTTAAAACCGTGCATAAGGTGCACCATTTTTCAAATAATCCTACGCCTTTTTCGGCGTACGCCTTTCACCCGGTTGAGGCCCTTATAGAAATAAGTATAGTACCGCTTATTGTTTTTACCATTCCTTATCATGTAACAGCGCTGTATTTTTTTACTGCCTATACGTTGCTGATGAACGTTTTCGGCCATATGGGTTACGAGTTTTTCCCCAAAGGTTTTGTGAGCAATAAATATTTAAAATGGCACAATACAGCCACCAACCATAATATGCACCACCGTTTTGTTAAATGTAATTATGGGCTGTATTTTAACATTTGGGACAGGCTTTTAAAAACCAATCATCCCCGGTACGAAGAGATTTACGAGGAAGTGATAGCCCAGAGAAAGCAGGGGAAAAATGCTTTGGCCAACCCCGAGACCTTTGCAGGGGAGGATGCAGGCCTGGCCGCCCACGAGGAGCTATTGAAGTAAGTATTGGGATATGCAGATATTTCACTCCATATCAAATTTATTTAAGGCCCTGGGCGTATCATTTACGCTTAGTATGGAATACCTGGCATTTGCCGGCACCGTTTTCCTGGTGTTGTATATCTGGAAAAAAAGAAAATACTGGCACTTAAAAATTCAGCAAAAGTTTCCCGAACATAAGCACATCTACCGGGAAATGGTATATTCATTTACCACAGTAATTATTTTTGGAATGGTGATATTGCCGGTTTGGTGGGCCACCGAACATAACCTCACGCTGGTATATCGTCCGCTTAATAAATATGGCTATTTCTATTATATTTTCAGCATATTGATAATGATAGTTTTGCACGATACCTATTATTATTGGACTCACCGTTTGCTTCACTGGAAAAAAATATTCAGGTACGTGCACAAGACACACCATTTATCGCTAAACCCAACACCGTTTTCGGCTTATGCGCTGCACCCTGTGGAGGCTCTGCTTGATGTAAGCATTATTCCAATCATCGTATTTACCATTCCGTACCATGCTTCGGCGGTAACTATTTTCTCGGCCTATACTTTAGGGATGAATGTGGCCGGGCACACCGGTTTTGAGTTTTTCCCCAGCGGTTTTACAAAACATAAATGGTTCAGGTGGCATAACACGCCTACCCATCATAACATGCACCACCGATATGTTAAATATAATTTCAGCATCTATTTCAATTTTTGGGACAGGGTAATGAAAACAAATCATCCTAATTACGATAATACCTTTGAAAAAGTAATTGAACAGCGAAACACACTTTACCAAGCTGCAAAAAATGAAAACGATCCGCTTGAGGTAAATATCAGCGAATTGGAGCAGGAAAAGATTCTGCATTAAGTCCTAAATTTAGCAGGCACAATAATGTGAGCGTATAAGTTATATGTGTTTTCGCGCCGTGTAGAAAAAGAGGCTGTATCAAAAGTAGAATTAAAGAGGACGATACGAAATTATATTTTGCGCTATAAAAACTCTGTGCCTCTCTGTGCCTTCTTTGTGATCTCTGTGGTAAAATTTAACCACAAAGGACACTGAGATAGAAGCACGGAGAGCACTGAGATAAATATTATTTGGTAGCCCTTTGATAAAATTGACTTTTGAGACAGCCTCTTACAATCGGTTGATATGCTAAAATCCATAAAATCCGTTTAATCTTAGTTCACACAAAAATCTGCACATTTGCACATAAGCAAATTTGCACATCAATAAAATGCACTTCCTGTATCCCGCTTTCTTTTTTGCGCTTTTGTCACTTGCCATACCGGTTTTGGTGCATTTGTTCAATTTTCGCCGGTACCAGAAGGTGTATTTCAGCAACGTGCAGTTCCTCAAACAGATCAATGAGCAGCAATCATCCCGCAGGAACCTTAAAGAGCGCTTAATACTGGCCGCACGATTATTGGCGCTGGCTTTCCTGGTGCTGGCCTTTACCCGGCCCTACATCAGTAACCAAAGCGCTCAAAATGCCAATGCACAGCATGTGGTTAGTGTTTTTGTGGATAATTCATATTCGATGGAAACGCTTAACCGGGAAGGTGCTTTGTTAGACGAAGCCAAACTCCGCGCTAAAGAAATCGCTTCGGCCTACAGCATTAACGACCGTTTCCAGCTGCTCACGCAGGATTTTGAAGGCAAACACCAGCGCCTGCTAAGCCGCGACGAATTTAACGATGCTGTGGATGCGGTAAAGATCAGTCCGCAAAGCCGCAGTTTACAACAGATCATCAACCGGCAGCAAAGTCTGTTAAGCATGCAGCCAAATTCGCCCCGGTCGGTTTATATTATATCCGATTTTCAGAAAAATATGGCCGATGGGCGGGTGCTTAAGGTGGATACCGGCACACACATCAGCTTTATTCAGCTCAAATCAGGTAATTTGCCCAACGTAGCGGTTGATTCGGTGGCGCTGCTTAGTGCAGTTCACCGCCCTGGCGAAAGCGAAAAGCTGGTGGTACGCCTGCATAACTATGCAGGTGAAAAAGCCGAAAAGATACCGCTGAAAGTGGTTATCAACGGCGAGCAAAAGGCTTTAGGCAGCTATACAATTAACCCGCGTTCGGTACAAATGGATACGCTTACATTTTCAGGCCTTTTACCCGGCTGGCAGCGCGGCGAGATCAGTTTGCAGGATAACCCGGTTACGTTCGATAACCAGTTTTACTTCAGCTTTAATGTAAAGCAGCAAATGCCTGTACTGCTGATAGACGATGGTACGCCAAATACCTTCCTCAAGGCAGTTTTTGCTTCCGACCCGTTTTTTAATGCCACGCGTGTGCCTGCAGGCAATGTGGATTATGCCAAATTAAATACCTGGCCGCTGATCGTTTTGAGTGATGTAAAGTCAGTTTCAACAGGCCTCGCACAGCAATTAAAGACGTATGCGACTAAAGGCGGCTCATTGGTGGTTTTTCCGGCTTTGGATGCCGATCTGAACAATTACCATTTGTTTTTGCAACCAATAAATGCGGCTTATCCTGAAAAACTGGTTACTGAAAATACCAAAGTATCGGCCCTCAGCCTGCAAAACCAGGTCTTTAAAAATATGTTCGATGCCTTCCCGCAAAATCCTGATCTGCCCGTTGTTAAAAAATATTACCAACTCACAGAGCCATCGGGAACAAATGAAAGCCTGATGCAATTGCCGGGCGGCAAAAGTTTCTGGACAGAGACTGCAGACGGGCGTGGCAAAGTTTATATGTCGGCTGTTCCTTTGGACGATGATTTCAGCAACTTGCAAAGGCATGCGTTATTTTTACCCATAATGTTCAGGATAGCATTGTTGAGCGGGCATGATCAACCTTTATTTTATACGCTCGGGCATGATGAAACGATGGAGATACCGCCCGTACAAACTGATGAGAAGCAATTGATGAAACTGGTTAAGGATACTATAAGCATTATACCAGATGTACGGCAGCAGGAGGGAAGCACACTGTTATATGCCTCGGATGAACTGACCGAAACAGGCATCTACGATCTTCGTAAACAGGACAGCACCATAGCCGTGCTGGCATTTAACGATAACCGAAGCGAATCTGACCTGAGCTATTTTACGCAGGCCGACCTTGCTAAAATGCTGCCCAAAAATGCTGATATTTTGCAAAGCGGCAGCAACGCCATAACAAACGCTATTGCCGAAGAAAATATAGGCTTACAATTATGGAAACTTTGTATAATTTTGGCGCTGATCTTCCTGGCTGCCGAGATCGCGCTTGTACGGTACTTTAAACCGGCAAAAAGAGCGGTGTCGCAACCGGTGCAGGTCAGCTAAAACCCTCAAAAGCAGCGTAAATGAATTTGCTCATCAAGTCCGCTACCATAATCGACCCGCAATCTCCCTTTCATCAAAAAACCGCCGATATTTTAATCGAAAAAGGCTATATCACGCAAATTGCGCCCAATATAAACGTTGCTGCCGAGGTGATCGATGCAGAAGGAAAATATGTGTCGCCGGGTTTTTTCGACCTGAACTGTAATATCGGCGAACTCGGCCTCGAAACAAAGGAAGACCTTGATACCGGAACCAAAGCAGCTATGGCAGGCGGTTTTACCGGGCTGGCGTTAATGCCTAACACACAGCCACCAGTACATTCAAAAGCCGAAGTAGAATACCTGGTAAACCGTGCGCAGAATAATTTGGTTGACATTTTCCCGCTGGGCGCTATCTCGCACAAACGCGAGGGAAAAGACCTGGCCGAGATGTATGATATGTACAAGAGCGGCGCCAAAGCATTTACCGACGGCAACCGCCCGGTACAGGATGCCGGCCTGATGGAACGCGCACTGTTATATACCATGGGCTTCGGCGCTACGGTTATTTCTTATCCCGAAGACCTGGCCATTGCGGGCAAAGCCAAAGTGCACGAAGGCGAAGTAAGCACTTATTTAGGGATGAAGGGCATCCCATCGCTGGCGGAAGAGCTTATGATCGTTCGCGACTTATATCTCGCTGAATATGCAGGCTCCAAAATACATTTCACCACTATTTCAACCGCCCGTTCGGTAGCGTTGATACGGGATGCCAAACTTAAAGGATTACAAGTTACCTGCGATGTAGCAGCGCACCACCTGGTGCTTACCGACGAGGCTTTAAAAGGTTTCGACAGCCAGTATAAGGTAAAACCACCGCTACGTACCCAACACGACGTTAACGCGCTCATAGCAGGCTTAAAAGACGGCACGATAGATGCCATTGTATCGCAGCATACGCCGCACGAGGTGGAATTTAAGAATGTGGAGTTTGAAGTGGCCGAATTTGGCATTATCGCCCTGCAAACCGCTTTTTCGCTGGCTTTGCAGGCAGGCCTAAGCCCCGAACTGATCGTGGAAAAGATGGCGGTAAACCCACGCGCGATACTGGCTGTTCCGGCGGCAACTATCGCCGAAGGCAAAAAAGCAAACCTGTCCGTTTTCGACAGCGAAGCCGAATGGGAATATACCAGGGAAAACAACCGCTCAAAATCATACAATTCCCCCTTTATTAACCAGAACTTAAAGGGTAAAGTATTGTTTGTATTCAATAACAATCACCTTTTTAAAGCATAAAAACATGATCGACCCAAAAATTGAATCAGCCATTGAAGCGGCATTGTCTGCCTTTTCAGAATTTAATGATTTTGACGCCACAACGCTGGTGCCGGAGTTTAACAATGTTTTTGCATCAGATGCAGATTTCCTTTCAAAAGTGGATGCGCTGGATACTATTTTTGATGATAACAGCGGCATTGAAGTGCTGCGCGAAATATTCTTCGATATGGTGCTGATCAACTTCTTTAGTGAGGATGTGAAAAAACTGGAAGAAGATTACCTCGATACGCCGGAATGGGAGTCGATCGAGGAGCAAACGCTCGACCGCGGTACCGAACTGCTTAACCTGCTGCTTTACCTGAATGAGTGCGACGATGAAAGCATTGAACCCAGCCTGGAAGATTACCTGAAAGAGTTTTTATTAGTAGATGAAGATGAGTTCCAGGATGAGTATTACATTTATGAGCCGGTTATAGAAAACCAGGCATTGATAGAAAGCCCGGTTGAAGAAATAAGCCAGGCCGCGCAGGACTTGCCCGAGGATACCGAAATAGCCGCGCTTTTTTACCCGATGATGTGCTTTTTCCAAAACCCCGAACCAACCGACGAGGAGTGGGGCGAAATAGCCGATTACTCGGTGGAACCCGATTTTGATATGGCAGTGCTGGAAATACTGCTTACGTTTAATTAATTTTTATGGAAATTGTACTGGAAGATAAAGAAAAACAACTCAGAAAAATCGGTTTTATAAAAGGGCTGCTGCTCGGGGCGATCATATTGGTTGTTGGCATTATATCTTATTATCTTGTTGTAAACAACTTTGGGCCATGGTGGTTCCCGATGGTAAGTTCTTTCTTTTTTGGCCTGATATTGCCTGCGGTTATAGCTGCTATTTTCGCACTTAATTTAAGAACATCATTTGGTGGTTTTTGGAGCTTTAAACAGGCTGTTACCGGCATTTTTATAATGTTCCTGGCTGCATATATTGTACAGGCTATTGGCCGTGATGTTATATTCGCTAAAGTAATTGAACCGGATATGGTGCCAAAAACCGAAGCTGCTATGATAAGATCTATCAATACTGCCTCAAAGCAACTTTCCTATACCAAAGCGCAAACGGACGCGAAAATTTCCGATACAAAAAAAGAATTTGCCGACACCAAAAGTGCAACAGTGACCGGAGTTATACAGGGGGTGTTAATATCCATTATCTTCATATTTGTATTTGCCATTATTTTTGCAGCGATATTTAAAAGGGAACAACCGCAAATTGTTTAACATTTGTGCAAACTTTTTATAGCTAAACAGCCTGCCTGGATAACACGGCGGGCTGTTTTGTTTAGCAGCCCCTTGTTAATCCGGGTTTTATTTATTTATCTTTATAACAGTATAAACCCAAAATTACCATCATGACCTCAACAATCAGCTCAAACAAAGTGGCCGTTAAATGGTCGCTGATTAGTGTTATTGTATCCATCGTTCTCACCTATACGTATCAATTTTTAAATATTGATCAAAGTTCCGGTGTAAAATATATCGGATTAATACCCTATATCGCCTTTATGTTTTTGGCCCAGAAAGAGTATAAAGACTTGATCGTTTATCCAACCTTTGGACAGAGCTTTATGACAGGGTTTAAATATGTAATTATTACCCTCGTGCTTGGAAGCATTTTTACTTATATATACTGGACACTTCTCAGCCCCCAAATATTTCAGGCGCTTGTTGACACAGCTAAACAACAAGCAGAAGCAAAAGGTGCTGAATTGCCGGCTATATTTACAAGCGCGGGATTTTATATAATACTTGGGGCTATATTTAGCCTTATTACAGGAATAATCATAGCCCTTATCGGCGCAGCCATCTTCAAAAAAGATAAGCCGCCGTTTGCGACCGATGAAAACGTGCCTTACTCTGATCCGGCGGTATAATCGTTTTGATATAGACTTAATATTGACTTACGAAGTTTTTTAAACTTCGTAAGTCTGTTTTTTAATAGCACCGTCATCTAATTCTTTATAAATTTCCTGCTTACAACAACTGTATTTCCGCTTTGAATCCGGAGTATATAAACACCGGAAGAAAATCCGGCAACGTTGATTGTTTTTGAGTTTACGCCTGTTGCCTGTACGCCTTCATCTTCCTTAAAAACAACCCTGCCGTTTATGGCTATTATTTTTATGCTGACGGGTGCCGATGCAACCAGCTGGTAAACTGCTGTAATGTCGTTATGTGCCGGGTTGGGATATAACCCGCTTTCGCTTAAAGTATCAACCTGTAAAGGGGGCGGTTTGGTAGTATATTTAAGCGTAGGCACCGTATCGCTAAAATCTGCCGGCGCGGTTTGCGATGCAATATAAGTAGTTTGCAAATTGAACCACTCATAGCCGCTGTTTACAGGCAGATCATTCCCTTTTACCCATAAGCTGTAATAACCCGGGCCACCGCTGGATGGGGCAGTATAGCTGAGCGACTGGTTTAGCTGTGCCGAAGTAAATTTGCGCGATGTTACAGCCGTATTGGTTTTATTGTCCAGCGAGGATTTATCAATCTCCAAAGTAAGATCAGTATTTTTGCTCCAGTTTGTGACGTTATAGGCCAGCATGGTTGCGGTTAGCGGTTGGCCGTTATCCACCCATACACGGCATACTTCCTGTTCATTATTACTGGCAGGGGGGATGCTCAGGTCGCTATTGGCGTCCCATTCCTGGGTAACGCTGGTTTTGTTTACAGCAAATGTGCCGGTAATGCCCGGAGGGGCCATAACGAGGTAGCCGCGCCCGTTTTTATTAGCCGGTACGGTAACGGTCAGCGTACCATTAGCAACAGTTGCCGTTACGCTATGATCGGTATAGTCGGTTAATAAAGTGCCGTTGGGAATACTGGTTGGTACCGTTACAGGCACGGTAGCATCCTGGTTGCTGTTGAGCAATACCATAGCCTGCTGCCCGCCTGTTTTCTGAAACGAGTAAACCCAGCCGTTTGGCGAGCCGTATTCGTTTGAAATGCCGCCGCTGCAAACAAAATTATGGCACCATATCAGTTTGTTAAGGTGATAATTGAGGATGTTAGCATCGATCAAGGTGTTGCCATAACAGCCCGCGTCCGTGCTCCAGTCGCGGTAAGGGATGCAGGGGATGCCAAAGCCTACGGTAAGTATATACGCATAGCCGATAAGGCATTGTTTAGGCAAAACCGGGTTTGAGCCTGTTTCGGAATCAACCTCGTTAACTACTGTTACTGCCTGTGCCGTATCGGCGACCAACAAGCTGCGGTAAATATCATAAGGCCCCTGGTTTTGCGATCCGGCTGAGGGGTTCATTTCATTGACAGCCCCGTAGCTCATGTATTTGGATTGAAAGATGGGAATATAAAATTTATCTGTTTGGCACAAAGCGCTCAAGGCACCCTGCAAAACCTGGTCGAACATGGTAAAATTGCTGCCGGTTTGCCCCATTGAGCTTTGCATCCAGGTTTTCAGGTCAGCAACCCCATAAAGCGACCCGGCAAGTTCCGTTACCGAAAATTTGTTCGCCATAGCGCCATAATTCACAAATCCCTTTAAAAAATCCCATGAGATACCCGAAGCATCGTCAAGGCGATAACCCTGTATGCCGGTCGCTTTGATCAGCCAGTCCCCCCACAAACCCAATTGGGTAGCGCACCAAACGCCGGGGTAGCCGTTAACATTCTGCTCACCCGTAATATGCGCAAAATCAGGTCCGAAAAAGCCTTCAGTCTGACCGGTTGAGGTGCCGTTAGGATATGTTGTAGCCGGTACGTCAGGGTCTTGTGCGCCATTGGGTGCACCGGGCGTACCGCTGGGCGCGTTATGAAAATCACGCGTATATTTTGGGAAACGGCCACCACTAACGCTATCAAAGGCGTTTTGATATTGGTACCATAAGTAATTATTCGACGCAGCAGGGGTAACATTGGCTAAGATAGAGACCTGGTTCGTCACAAAATCCTCGTATGCATCGAGCCCATTGGCGCGGAACATGGCAATACATCTTGTTAACTGTGTACGCGAACCATACCGGGTTTGATAATTGCCCATTTGCAATTTATCGCCCAGGTCATAATGGTCGAAAACGCCATAGCCTGTATCATAAATACCGCCGATATACACCACTTTCTTATTCGCCGACCCGGAACTTCCAATACCACCTTTAGCCATCGGCGGCAGCCACACAGCTGTAAAACCGCTTTCGGCAATTGAATTCGCCTGTTGTGCAAGCCGGTCATAGAACCAGGTATTGGTTTTTGGAAGAGAGTTAGAATCCAGCGGACAGGGAACTGAGTTTGTGTTGGTTGTATTAACTGTTGTACCGTCGTTATATTGACCGGCATAGAACCCCAACAATATCACTTTTTTGTTTTGCGCTTTGGCGATAGAACTAAAGAATGTCAATATGAGCATACATATTAACACGTGCAAAATATTATAAAACCTTTTATTGCTATCCATAGCCATTTATTGCGCTAAATATAAGCAGGCAAAATGAGTATGACCGGAAATTTTTTTATATCCTTCGGCTTACAAACAATACGCTGTGGCGCTCTACTTTACAAATATTGTCGTTGTAGCGCCTTAGTTACTTTTTAAATATCAGCTTTAGCGTATCATTACCAAAAACAAATACCATCAGCGTAACCAGTAATACAAAACCTACAATCTGTGCGCGTTCCAAAAATTTATCGCTCAGCGGTTTGCCTTTAATCATTTCGATAAGCAGGAACAGGGAATGCCCGCCATCCAGCGCCGGGATAGGCAGCAGGTTGGTGAATGCCAGCACCATTGATAATACGCCAACCAAACTCCAAAAACGGAACCAGTCTATCTCGCCGCCAAACATGGTGGCAATTGCCACAGGGCCGCTAACTGCTTTGTTGAATTTAACGTCGCCCTTGAAAACTTTGCCAAGTCCTTTGGCATCGTCGGAAATGGTTGTCCATGCCCTTGTCGCCCCAATAGGGAGCGAAGCAAAGAAACCGTATTTTGATGTATCCTGTTTTGGGATCACTTCGGCATCCGGGCGTTTAAAGCCAATACGGCCATCGTTATCCACCTTAACCGGGATGGTAAGATTAGTATTTTGGCGTGTTACGCTTAAAGTAATCAGCTTGTTTTTATTGCTATCGAGCACATCATGCAGCTGATCATAAAACATAACCTTTTTGCCGTTTACAGCGGTTATATCATCACCTTTTTTAAGGCCCGCCTTTTTTGCCGGCCCATAAACCGAATCGACGCTGAAGGTTTCGCGAGGTACCCGGCTTATAAATTCATCAATACCCTGGTCGGATATATCGTTCAAAATACCCTTCGGTATAACCACATCCGTATCCTTAGCGCCGCGATGTATGTTAAGTGTACTTTGATTAAGTAATACATCCGAACTGGTGAGCTCTTCAAATTTTGTTATAGGTTTTCCATTTATGGCATATACCTGGTCGCCGGCTTTGAGGCCTATCTTCTTGCCGATCGAGCCCGGCACTATGCCATATTTTACGCTGGAAGTTGGCGTATAGGTTTCGCCATATTTAACGGTCAACATCCAGAATATGAATATACCCAGCACAACATTTACCGTAACACCCGCAAGCATCACGATCAGGCGTTGCCAGGCCGGTTTTGAGCGGAATTCCCAGGGCTGTGGCGGGCCGGCAAGCTGCTCGGTATCCATCGACTCGTCTATCATCCCGGCAATTTTCACATAGCCGCCTAATGGCAGCCAGCCAATGCCATATTCAACATCTTTATAGGTGAATTTAAACAGGCTGAAATTCCAGGCATCAAAAAAGAGGTAGAATTTTTCTACCTTAATTCCAAAAGCGCGTGCAGCTAAAAAGTGGCCTAACTCATGTAATATAACTAAAATCGACAGTCCCAGTATCAACTGGCCAATCATTATTAATACGTTCATTCCGGGTATTTCAAATATGTAATGCCTTTACGGGCATTTGTGTTATTAAATTCTGCGCAAATGCGCGTGTTTCTTTGTCTGTATTTAAATAATCATCCAGCGAAGGTTCAGTTATAAAGCTGATCTTCTGCATGCTGGATTCTATCAGTTCACTCATCGCGAGGAACCCCATATGGCCGTTCAAAAATCCGCTTACCGCAACTTCGTTTGCTGCGTTGATAATACAGGGCATATTACCGCCTCGGTTAAGCGCTTCGAAAGCCAACGCAAGATTACGAAAAGTTTTCGTATCAGGCTTTTCGAAAGTGAGATTAGGGTAATTGATAAAGTCGAAACGTTTAAAATTGTTTTTTAAACGTTCGGGATAAGCAAAAGCATATTGTATGGGCAATTTCATATCCGGCAGCCCCATTTGTGCTTTGATGGAGCCGTCATGAAACTGTACCATTGAATGGATGATCGACTGAGGGTGAACGATAACGTCTATCTGGTTAGCTTCCAGCCCGAACAGCCATTTGGCTTCTATTACTTCCAGCCCTTTGTTCATGAGCGATGCCGAATCGATAGTGATCTTAGCGCCCATTACCCAATTGGGGTGTTTCAGTGCATCTTCGCGCAGTACATTCGATAAAAACTCCAGGTTTTTCCCCCTGAACGGGCCACCTGATGCAGTAAGAATTACTTTTTCAACCGAACCCTCATCTTCACCAGTAAGGCATTGGAAAATTGCGGAGTGTTCCGAATCGACAGGCAATATTTTTACACCGTGCTTTTTGGCCAGCCCGGTTATCAGTTCTCCGGCAACTACCAGTGTTTCTTTATTTGCTAAGGCGATATCTTTCCCGGCTTTTATGGCTGCAATGGTTGGTTCCAGCCCTGCAAAACCCACCATAGCAGTTAAAACCATATCAATATCAGGGTGGGTAACCATTTCGGTTATGGCCTCTATACCCGCCAAAACGTGCACATCGGTACCTGCCAACGCATTTTTTATATACTGTTGTTTTGTGCTATCGCAGATGATCACATAAGCCGGGTCGAACTGCAAAGCCTGTGCAATAAGCAGGTCGGCATTGGATTGCGCGGTAAGTAAAAACGGGCGAAAAAGTTCGCCGTTGCTGCGGATTACCTCCAGCGCCTGTGTACCTATACTGCCCGTGGAGCCAAGAATGGCTATGTTTTTAATGGTGTTCAATCAGCCCCTCTCTAAATCTCTCCCCGGTAGGGAGAGACTTTTTTTGTTATATCCATAATTAACTTCCTAAATTTTAAAGCCCTCCCTACCGGGGAGGGTTTGGGTGGGGCCTATTTATATATTCCTTCAACCCATCCGCTATCTTCCTGTCATTCGATAGCCGCGGAACTTTATTCTGGCCGCCAAGTTTGCCCTGCGAGCGCATATAATTTATAAAAGTATCCTTTTTCAGGCTTCTGACAATTAAAGGTTGTAAAATATTACCCTCAATAAGGTCAAAATAGTAAATATTTTTCTTTTGCAGGGCTTTGTCCACTTTTTGTCCCAATGCTTTTAAGTCTTTGGGCTCCGTGCCGAATTCAATAAACCACTCATGATAGGGGAGTTCACCGGCATTCGGGTTCACCTGCGGGGCAACCGTAAATTCAACAATATCAATGCCTTCTTCTTTGGCTACGCCCATCAGCGCATGCTCAACTTCCTCGCCGATCACATGCTCGCCAAAGGCTGATATAAAATGCTTTATACGGCCGGTCACCAATATTTTATACGGATTTTTTGAAATAAATTTTACCGTATCGCCAATGCTGTAACCCCATAAACCGGCATTGGTGTTGAGTATAAGCGCGTAATTTTTATTTAGTTCGATATCGTCCAGCCTGATGCGCGTCGGGTTCTCGTTAAAATATTCATCCGCCGGTATAAACTCATAAAATATCCCCGAATCTACCTGGAGTAACAAGCTTTTATCTTTTTGGGTATCCTGGAAAGCGATAAAGCCCTCGGATGCCGGGTAGGTTTCAATGGAATCGATGGCAAAGCCGATGCTTTCCTCTATTCGGGCCCGGTAAGGCTCATAATTCACCCCGCCGTAAACGAACAGCTTAAAATTGGGAAAGACATCCACGATTTTTTTGCCGCCAGTTTTAGCAGAAAGCCTGTCGAAATACATCTGGCACCAGGGCGGTATGCCCGATATGAGCCGCATATCTTCATTTATGGTTTCATCAACTATCGCATCCACTTTTTGCTCCCAATCTTCAATGCAATTTACGGTATAAGATGGCATCCGGTTCTTTTGTAAATAGGAGGGGATATGGTGCGCCACAATGCCCGACAAGCGACCGGTTTCTATACCGGCTTTTTTACTTAGAACAGGGCTACCCTGTAAAAAAATGAGTTTTCCATCCAAAAAATCCGCGTTACCGGTTTCATAAACGTAGGCCAGCAAGGCATTCCGGGCCGAAGTAATGTGCCCCGGCATGCTTTCCTTTGAAATGGGTATGTATTTTACACCTGATGTAGTGCCTGATGTTTTGGTGAGATAAAGTGGTTTTCCCGGCCATAGCGCGTTTTCTTCGCCATTGGTTACACGCTCAATATAAGGGCGCATCTCCTCATAATCGCGAACGGGTACTAACTTCTTAAAATCCTCGTAAGTTTTTATTTGCTCAAAGCTGTGGTCTTTGCCAAATGTGGTGTTTTTTGCTTGCGCGATGAGTTCAAGAAACGTTTTTTGCTGGAGTTCAAGGGCGTTCCGGCGTAGTTTATTTAATTGCCTGTTGGCCAGTTTGGCAAACAATTTACCGAATACAGCTTTTACACCCATCATTATATGGTTTCAGACACATCATCATCCACATCCAAATGGCTGTAAACCAGTTTACGATAGGCTACCACCAATATAATATTAACGAATGGCACAACGAATATTATCCCGATCAGCGTTAACGAGGCAATGAAAAGCATGATCTCTATCAATACAAAAAGAATAAAATACCTAAAAAAATTGCCTTTTATTAACTGGAAGCTTTGTCCCACCGATTCAAATGGGCCCGATGCGTCGTCAACAATGAAACAGGTGCATATCGGAAAATAGAATATAAAAAAGAACTGGAAAAATATACCTATCAATATGCCCAAAATGCTCTGTGTGAGCTCATTGTCGACATTTTGAATTAAATGAGACAAAAAAACAGAAAGCGCGCTAACAATAATTAACAATAAAAGATAGCTGGCCAGCATTTTAGGGGTGGGCAAAATATCGCGTAAGTCAAACTCATACAAATCCTTATCAATGAGCCGGAATATGAGTTTAATAAAACCAAGAAAAACAAAGCTAACAGCAATTAACAATACTATAATGGCTATAGACGCAAGCACGTCATCAGTGAAAATATTGTAGGTAGTAAATCCTAAAACAAAAACTGTAACAAAAGCTACCAGCGAGAAAACCGCAATAACCGCGAAATTCCGTTTCAGAAGTTTCCATGAAACTTTGAATGTTTCAATAACTGAAAATTCGTGGTACATATATTTTTTCTATGATCTTTTTAATATTACCCGCTTCCATAAATCCTGCATAAATCCTATACCATAAGCGGTTAGCTGTGTAAAGGCGGCGGCAACGCTCAAAAATGCAATTTTTAACGACTTATTTTTCCACCACGCGTGAAAAAATATTAACAAAATAATTATAGCTAAAATAATATCACATATAATCCCTGTGAAATGGAGGTTAACCAAATTAGCTATTAGTGTAAAAATAAGAAATAATACGAAAAACGCCGGCAAAAAATGCATAGGCTTTAATTCGTTACTATAAAATTTATACAGGTTAATACGGCCCCGGCCAAAAAAATGTAACTGCTTATAAAATTGGAGAAAGTTTGTACGCCTTTTATGGTAAACCTTTGCTTCAGGTATCAAGCCGGTTTTAAAACCCATCCGTTGGGCTCGGATGCTGAACTCAAGGTCTTCGGCCATACGGGTAATGATAAACCCGCATGTTTTTTCCCAAACTTCGCGGGATATACCCATGTTAAAGCTGCGTGGATGAAATTTTGCAATGCCTTTTTTATTGCCGCGCATGCCACCCGTAGTAAAAGGCGACGTCATGGCATAGCTGATGGCTTTTTGGGTAGGCGTAAAGGAGGGATGTGCATCGTCGGGCCCACCGTACGCATCTAACCAGTTTTTGGTGAGGCTATCGTTCACTATCCGGAGATAATCTGCCGGTATAAGGCAATCGGAATCGAGGATAATGAAATAATCGCCTTTGGCGCGTTCAAAGGCATAATTGCGTGTAAAACCCTGGCCGGAGTTTGGTTTTACAAAGTAATGTACATCCAGTTTGCCGGCAAAGCTGTTCACTATATCTGCCGCATCATTAACTGAGCCATCCTCTATCACCAAAACCTCAAACTGCTTATAGGTTTGCAGGGTAAGTGTTTCCAGCAGTTCTTTTATTTCCTGCGGACGGTTATATAGGGGGATGATGACGGAGTAGAACATTTCTGTTTAGATGTGAGATATGAGATATGAGATTTGAGACGGGAAAATATTGAAGGGATAGATACCTCGTACTTTCATCATAATAAACTT
>Ga0302309_10000743_pt1 | contig 34505 bp, 31 predicted proteins | sample III_Palsa_N1_1_FD_200453 | JGI IMG/M metagenome (GOLD analysis project Ga0302309, IMG submission 200453) | Peat permafrost microbial communities from Stordalen Mire near Abisko, Sweden - III_Palsa_N1_1 | ecosystem: Environmental > Terrestrial > Soil > Palsa > Peat permafrost | place: Sweden... | reverse complement strand
GAAATCAGCAAAGAGACGAAAGCCCAGGTACTGGCCTATGCAAGTCAGTATAACTACAAACCGAACCCCATCGCCCAGAGCCTCAAAAAGGGCCGGAGCAAGTCTATCGGGGTGATCGTCTGCAACATCGACAACAATTTCTTTTCCCAGGCCATTAATGGTATCGAATCGGTTGCGCGTCAGAAAGATTATAATGTCATCATCACCCAGAGCCGGGAATCTTACGACCGGGAAGTGGCCAACAGCGAACATCTGTCTTCCCGCTCGGTAGACGGGCTGATCATTTCCCTGTCGGCCGAAACCCGCAATGTCGATCACCTCGTCAGATTGCACCAAAAGGGCCTGCCGATCGTCTTCTTCGACCGCGTGACGGATGCCATCGCTACCCACCAGGTCATTGCCGATAATTACAAAGGCGCCTACGAGGCCACCCGCCACCTCCTGCAGCAGGGGTTCCGGCGCATCGCCCATATCACCAGCTCGCACAGCCTGTCCATTACCAGCGAGCGTCTCCAGGGCTACCGGCAGGCCCTCGAAGATGCAGGCATACAGCCGGACCCACGCTACATCAAACTCTGCGAACATGGCGGCATGATCCAGGAAGAGACTCGTCAGGCGCTGATGCAACTGTTGGAAATGCAGGACAGACCGGATGCCATCTTTACCGCCAGTGACCGGTTGAGCACCACCACGCTCAGCCTGCTGCGCCAGATGCGGATAGAAATCCCCGGGCAGATAGCCCTGGTAGGGTACACCAATTCCATTTCGGCGGATATCTTCAATCCCTCCCTTACCGCCGTCGTACAACCAGCGCTGGAAATGGGCCAGCAGATCACTGAATTGCTGATCCAACTGATAGAAAGCAAACACCCGGTCACCAGCTTTCAAAAACATGTCCTGGCTACCGAGCTGAAAATCCGCGATTCATCGATCCGACAACAAAATCCCCACTAAGAAGGCAGAGGAGGCCGACTGGCTATGCAATCCCCGATGATTTGCAGGATTTTCTCCCTCTCCTTTCCTTCTAACCGCAGCCGCGGGGCACGGACATATTCGCTGCCGATCCCTGTCTGGGCCTCGGCTAATTTGATATATTGCACTAGTTTGCTGTGAATATCCAGTTCCAGTACCGGCAGGAACCAGCGAAAGATCGACTGCGCCTCTTCTATCCTGCCTGCTTTAACCAGCCGGTATACCGCCACCGTCTCCGCCGGAAAGGCACACACGAGACCAGCCACCCAACCTACGGCGCCCATGAGCATTTCTTCCATGGCGATCGTATCTACCCCGCAGAGGATATTGAACCTCGTACCAAAACGATTGATCATCCGCGTTACATTCGATACATCCCTCGTAGACTCCTTCACCGCCTGTATATTGATACATTCAGCCAACTCCTCGAACATAGCCAAGGTAACCTCGGTCTTGTAATCGACTGGGTTGTTGTAGATCATGATGGGAAGATCGGTGGACTCGGCAATGGCCTTGAAGTACGCCACTGTCTCCCGGTGATCGGCACTATAACGCATCGGAGGCAGGATCATCAGCCCTGCCGCACCCCAGGCCTTCGCCAGGGCAGCCTGCTGCAGGGCATCCCTTGTAGACCCCTCGGCAATATTGAGGATGACGGGCACCCGACCATTGGCGCACTGCACTGAAAATCTTACCAATTGCTCCTTTTCCCCGAGGGTCAGTACACTAGCCTCACCCAGGCTCCCGCCAAGGATGACCCCATCCACACCCGCAGCGATCTGGAATTCCAGGTTCTTTTCAAAAAGCTTCATATCCAGCTCGTCCTTAGCAGTGAATTTCGTAGTAAGCGCTGGGAATACCCCCTTCCAGACAATCGACATAAAATATTTTTTAAATGTATTACCCAAACCTCTCCACCGCAAACGGCGAAAGGTCGATACTCGGGGACTGCTCATTGACCAGTTCACTCACCAGTTTGCCCGTACCCGCGCCCAGGCTCAGCCCCAGCATAGAATGCCCCGTAGCTACAATCACGTTGTTATGTTTCTTAATCCGGCCGATATAAGGCAGCCCGTCCGCCGAACAGGGGCGATACCCATACCAGATCTTTTCGACTGGCGGCATCGGAACATCGAACTCGGGAAAGAATCTCTTCACCGCATTCAGGATGCCCTTGACCCGCGCATATCGTGGAGGGGTAGTGGTAGAAGTGATCTCCATCGTACCCCCAAAGCGTATCTTGTTACCATCCATCGGCGTAATGGCCGCACGCCCTTCTACCAAAATGGCCGGATGGTTTACCCGATAGGGTGAATCCTGCAGGGTCACCGAATAACCCCGGCCGGCGACCAGCGGCAGCCTGGTCCCCAACAGCCCGACGATCTCCCGGCTCCAGGAGCCCGTAGCCAGTACCACAGTGTCTGCATCGAAAGCACGATTGGCAGTGATGACCTTTTTGACGCCGCCGCCACTCGTCTCAAAACGCACTACTTCCTCGTGGGGCAGCAGCTTCACCCCGGACTCCTCGAGTATCCGGATCAACCCCTGCATCAATTTATCGGGATAGAGGTGCGCATCACAACGGAAGAAAATGGCGCCCAGTCCATTGATGACGGTATGCGGTTCCTTTTCCTGCATGGCAGCATAGTCCAGCCAGTCTGCATCCAGTCCCAGTTCGTGAGCTTTTTCCACCGTATGGCGCGCATGCTCGGCGGCAACTTCCGTCTGGCAGATCTCCAACAGCCCCCGGTGCTCATAGGCAAAGTCGAAATGCGGCAGCGGCAGCCAGTTATGCTCATATTCATACTGGCTGAGCATAGCAATCTCTTTCAGCGGCACAGCCGACCGCTCGACATGTTCCGCCGTCGCACTTTTCATAAACTTCATCCCCCAGTCGATCAACGACCGGCTAAGGCGCGGCTGTACATAAAAAGGGCTTTGAGAATTCAACATCCATTTTAACCCCTGCCGGACAATACCCGGCGTAGCCAGGGGAATGAAATGACTGGGACAAACATAACCGCAATTGCCATACGAGCAGTTATCCGTGAAATCCGATCTGTCAAGCACGATGACCTGGTGGCCGGTCTTTTGAAGGTAATAAGCAGTGCTCAACCCGATAATCCCCCCCCCGACGACGACGACATTCTTGTTCATCCAGCAAAAGTAAGCGCTATCGGCAATCGACAGCCTCCCCGCTTATACACTTATTTTAACCTGTTTTGCTTCGTTATTAGCTTCCCGTAAAGGCCAAAAAAGACCGCAGTAGCCATATTTTAACCATTTTATGCAGGATTTTAATAATGGGCTGATAATATCCGCAAATTCAGTACATTCAGGAATGAAAGTACTTCAATTCACTATACCTGTGCCGCGTGACAAGACCGTCATCGTGCAAAAAGATGTTCTCCCTCATTTTTACCCTCACCTGCACCGCCACCAGGAGATCCAACTGACCTGGATCCAACAGGGAGAAGGTACACTGGTAGCCGAAAACAATATGTATTCTTTCCGCGGCGGCGAGATCTATTGGCTGGGGGTCAACCTGCCACATGTTTTCAAGAGTGACCCTTCCTATTTTTCCCCGTCCAGCCACAAAAAGGTTCAGACCCTGAATATTTTTTTTAATACCAAAGGACAGCTGGATTCCTTTTTCGACCTGCCGGAGATCAAAAACGTCAAAAATTTCCTCCAGAACCAACAGTCAGGCTTCAAGGTGCCACCCGAACACGTCGAAGAGGTTGCAGAGAAAATGCTCCGCATCCAGGAGACCAGCGGCATCGATCAGTTGGTCCATTTTATCGAACTCCTGAAACAACTGAGTTCCTGCCAGGAACTGACGCCCCTGTCCGCCCGGTCGCAGCCCGTCGCCTACAGCGAACATGAAGGCATCCGCATCGGCGCTATTTATAATTATATCATGCAACAGTACGACCGGCCGATCACCCTCGAAGACGTCGCCAAACAGGCACACATGACGCCACAGGCTTTCTGCCGGTATTTCAAGCGGCATACTTTGCATACCTTCGTCAGCTTCCTCAACGAAGTCCGCATCAACGAAGCGTGCAAAAAGCTCACCGATGGTCAATACGACAGCATCGCCACGGTTGCCTACAACTGCGGGTTCAACAGCATCACTAATTTCAACCGGGTATTCAAAAGCGTCACCGGGAAATCCCCCAGCGAATACGTCGATAGCTATTTGCAGAACGTCGTCAACTCCTCACCATCCTGATCGTCCCCGACACCGGCCCCACCCCATTGTGCGCCGAATGTGCCACGAACTTCACCGTTACCGATTGCTTGCCCTTCACTAACGCCGGAGGGACCGGATAACTGATATCATAGAATTTATTTTGCTTGAATGGCCCCAGGTTCTGCGTGGCAATCGTCTGCCCGTCGACCTGGATATCGAAGATCCTTCCCCGGTGGTCATCGCCCCAGTAAGAACAAAGGATGGTATTAGCCGCCGAAGAATCCACCTTCATCACGAAGGAAAAATATCCGCCATCTTCCGTCGAACGCCATTGCCGCCCATGCGCCTCCCCTGAATGCAGGTTCTCTCCCGTAAAGGAATGATCCCTTTCGGGTTGCATCTCGCCTAGCCGCAGCCGGTCGATCGTCAGATCCTCCAACTCCTGCGCCTTCACCCGGTCTTCTTTATATCGCTCCTGCTGGACGGCCCAGGACGCAGGCGTGAACAGGTCCCAGTATACGCTGTAGTATTCCTTTTCCGTCCGGTTAAAGGGTATCAGCGTCACATCCCCCGGTTGCCCGACAGCCTTCGTGCGGAACACCAGCCTTTCATCATCAACCCGCTGCACCCACTGATTCGGATCACCCGAAGCCGCTACCAACACCGGAATGCCCTTGACAGGATCAGGCTCGGTCGAACCCAGCTCACCCGCCAGCAACACAGGACCATAAAATAACGCCACGCGCGACGCGTTGTCAGGTATGGCCTCAGTGTGAAAAGATTCCGGCAACCGGACCATTATCCGATCCCCCTTTTTCCAAACCCGCTCGATGACCATGTACCCATCTGACCCCGTCACAAGGTGCTTGACTGCCACCCCATTCACCGTCACTGTTACGCCCTGCCCCGCCCAATACGGCTTCCGGATCCGCAACGCAAATCGGCTCCCGGCCCGCGCCTCCACAAGGGTCAACCGCACTTCATCATTAGCAGGCAGCTTCGTCGTCTGTTCCACTACCACCCCCTTTTCCTTCCAGTTCAGTCGCGAAGGAATAAAAAGATTGACGTACAGACTGCCATCGCTGCCCCGGGAATAGATACTCTCGCCGTATTTGACATGGTTCTCCATACCGGAGCCGACACAGCAAGTGAAAGTATTGAACGCATCGCTGTATTCCTTTCGTCCTCCCATCCGCAACGGCACAAAATAGGTCATCATCCCGTCTGCATGGTCCTGCGAGGCAAGGATATGGTTGTACAATGCCTTCTCGTAATAGTCCATCAGCGCAGCCGAAGGATGCCAGGCAAATAAATGCCTCGTCAGCTTCAGCATATTGTAGGTATTACAGGTCTCGGTAGTATTATCCGTCAGCTCGTCATTCAGCTTGCCCGGCTGTCCCAGGTATTCATAGTCACTGTTGCCCCCGGTGGCATAGGAATGATCGTGGACGATGATAGACCAAAACGATTCCGCAATGCTGCTGTCCCTGCCATCAGCCGTCAGTTCATAACGCCGCGCACAGCCGATGACCTTCGGGATCTGCGTATTCGAATGCTTGCCGGCCAGATCGTCCAGCCCCTGAGACAGACTGTCGAGAATACGCTTGTCATGAAACTTATAGGAAAGATCGAGATATTTCTTATCCCCGGTAATAGCGTAGGTGTTGGCCAGCACATCGTTCATTCCCCCATATTCGCACAACAGCATCTTCTGGCGTACCGAATCGGACAAATGCCCCACAATGGTGCCCGTCCAGTCAGCCATCCCTTTTTCTACACGCAGCGCCGCAGCATCGTCACAGTAGAGATAGGCATCCAGCAGGCCAGCCATGACCTTGTGCACGGTGTACCAGGGAGACCATGCCCCATTGAGATCGAACCCGCGGCTCCGGATCTTACCGGCTGACACCTCCGCCCACAGCGTATCTTCCCGCGGGATCGCCCCGATATAGCCTGCCATGCTCACCGACGCCGCGATCGCTGCCCTCGCCTTCTGGCACACCGCCAGCTCACTAACAATATAATTTACCCTATGCAAAAAAATCGTATCCCCCGTCGCCGCATATTCCATCGAACACGCCGACAAGTAATGCCCCAGCGTATGCCCCGCCAGTCCGGACGATTCCCACCCTCCATATTTTTCTCCTTTGGGTTTCAATCCCGCATGTACCCTGAAATCCGACAACAGCCTGTCCGGCTCGATCTCCAGCAGATAATGTGCATCCGCCTCCATGGCCTCCTTAAAAGGTCCCGCCAGCAATCGAACATCCTTAATCGAAAAAGGATACGCCTGCACCGCAACAGCCGGCCGTACCTTCATCACCGAAGAAGCGTATTCCGGCACATAAGATTGCCCGCAAACATGGCCATACACACAACTGACCGCTATAAAAAATGCTGCTCGTATCATCATCTTCCCCCACCTTTTACGCCAATGTAATACATTTTCTTGATGCCGTCTTCGCTGAACAGATCGGCTTGCCCGTCCTTCAGCACGGTACTGCTCCACTGATCCGTCGGCAGGATGCGGATCTTCGCCTGCCCATTCTGCAGCACCAGCGGCAGGTTGAAACCGGCCACGCAATTCGAATAGCGGTAGAACACTTTTTGATGGTCACCGCTGAAATAATATTCGAAGTCGGGTATTTGTGTCGTCCGGAGATATTGATCGAACACTTTTTGATAATCGAACCCGGCGTGAGCCGAAAGGTAATGTTCGATCTGCTGTGTCGTCACGGTCTGATGATAGAAGTCTTTATTCATTCCGCGCAGGATCCGGCGGAACCGCTCGTCGTCATCCATACTGTGCCGGATGGAATGCAGCATATTGCTGGCCTTGGGATACATATCTCCGCTGCCTTGCTCATTCACCCCATAACGGGGGATCACCGGCCGGTCATTGTGGATACCCCTGCGGATGCCGTAATTATAGGCATTGCCGGAGTCCTTGCCATACATATACTCCACGAACAACGTCTCGCTGTAATTCGTATATCCTTCATGAATGTACATGTCAGCCAGGTCTTTGGATGTGATGTTGTTGCCAAACCACTCATGCCCGCTCTCATGGATGATGATAAAATCCCACTTCAGCCCCAGGCCGGTGCCGCTGCCGTCCCTGCCGCGATAGCCGAAGGCATAATGGTTGCCGTAGGCCACAGCGCTCTGGTGCTCCATGCCTGTATGCTGCACATCGACCAGTTTGTAGCCATCCTCATAAAAGGCATAAGGGCCGAACCAGTGCTCCATACTGTGCAGCATGTTGTGTACCTGCTCAGGCATATAGCCCTTCGCCTTTTCCAGGTTATAGTCCAACACCCAGTAGTCGAGATCGAGATGACCCTTCTCACCCTGGAAGTCCTCGTGGAAAGTGACGTATTTGCCGATATAAGGGATAATGCAATAATTGCTGATGGGGTTGACGACCGCCCACTTCGTTGTCGTTGTGCCGTCCCCATTGTTCTTCTTGAATTGCAACCGGCCATTGGAAACCGCTACCAATGTATCGGGAGCGATCATGGTCAGCGAAGCGCCCTTGTCCGGTTCATCCCCCTGGTAATCCTTGCAGGGATACCAAAGAGAAGCGCCCAGTCCCTGGCAGGTCACGGTCATCCACGGGCGGCCCAGCGAATCCGTCGCCCAGGTCCATCCACCGCTCCACGGCGGCCGCGTGCTCTCATGCGGTATGCCGGAGAAGTAGGCCCTTACCGTATGTATGCTGCCGACTTGCTGATGCGGCGTCTTTATATGCCAGGCATTGCCTTCTTGTGTGAAGCTCAGTTGCTGGCCGCCCTCCCCTATGACGCTGTCGATATGCAGGGGCGCCTGTAGGTCCAGTTGCATGCCGGGCTGTACGGCACTCACTACTTTATAAGTGATCAGGTCGTCGCCAGGCGCCGTCTTCGACAAAAAGTCGGGCTTGACGGTGATATCGTAGCGCTGTATATCCCACCATGATCTTTCCGGTCCGTCAGTGCCGCGCAGGGTATCGGCATGTGTGAACACTCTGTGCTTGTATTCTTCGCTGGCCTGGGCAATCATCCTCGCCCGCTGTGCACGTATGCTATCCGGGTTGGGTTGTTGTCCAGCCTGTTGCTGGGCCTGCACAAACAGAGGCGCCAGCAGGCTAAAAAGTAAGATCGCTTTAGGTGTGCTCATATAATGTGAAAATAATCAATTGGGGCCAAAGCCCAATTTAGACCGCACCCACCCATAATGCTTCATGATTTTTGATCTTTTATGTACGAAAATTACCTGTTACCACGCCTCGTTCTTTTGGAAGGCCAGGATCAGAATGATACCACTGACCAGGCCGGAGACGCCGATAAATTCCTGGCTCTCTATCGCCAGTTTACTGCCCATGAAGAGTATCTGGGCCAGGATCAACAGAAGGGAAAAAACGATAATGACAATCTTGCGAATAAATTTTTTCGATTGGCCTTTCAGCAGGCCGAGGATGGAAATGAAGGAGAAGAAAATTCCCACAAGCGTTGTCATAGAATATAGATTTACATCAAAATACATTTTCCCGGCCCCTCCTGCAATAGGAAAAAAACGAGGTATTTTTCCCGTCACAGCAATTCCCCCGGAGATACCCCTAGTCCTTTCGCCAATTTAAACACAGTAGAAACCAGTATGTTGACCTCCCCTGCCTCTATCCGGCCAATATGCCGGGCATCCAGACCGGCGCGGACCGCCAGATCGGGGATACTGAGATTTCTTTCCTCGCGCAGTTGGGTCAGCCGCCGGCCGAATGAATGCAATGCTTTTTCGTTCCTGTCCATGCAGAATGAATTAAAATCAGGTAAAATGAATAAATGATTACATGGAGGAACAGCAGTGGACAGAAAAATTGGCAGGGAACCCGGTCCCCTCGTATTATATACGGGAAAATCCAACTTTAACCACCCGGCTATTCTGATTCATAATCCAACAGGGCCGAAGGATGGGCTTCGAGGGCCGAAGCCAACTGCAATAAGGTAGTGAAGGTGATATTGATCATTCCCTTTTCAATCTTGGCGATCTTACTATTGTCGATGCTGCATGCATAAGACATTTCACGCAGGCTGAGGCCTTTCTCCTTCCGGAGTTTTCTCAAATTTTCACCGAATTTCTTTAACACTTTTTTATCAGCAGGAGTAATCATTATGCTTTCTTCTAAGGAAAGCCTAAGATGGAAGATTTTTTCAAAATTGATGGGGACCAATTAGGCCGCACCGCCAATTTTAATTTACACCTCTTCTCAATTCATCGCTTTCATTTTGACCAACCCATAATAAACGTTGAATCACCCATGCAGTTAACGGATTTGCGGGAACGCCATGCCGGTCATCTTGCGGTAGAGATCGACCGCATACAAATCGGTCATCCCGGCAATAAAGTCGACGACAGACTGGATATCGGTGTAAAGATGGCCGGCTTCACCGGTAATAACGAATTGTTTGGAGATCAGCTGCAACAATTTCTCCGATTTATTCGAATGAGGGTTCAATAACGCGCCGAAAAATTCCTTCAGCATCCCGCCAATGACATTGTAGCCGGCGATCTCTATTTCCACCACGGAACGGTGATTATAGATATGCTGTATCGAAAAGGCGTCAATCCTTTTTATCAGCGCCGATTCCCGCAGAGGGAGATAATCGATGAGTGATTTAGGCAGTGTACCATTCAGCAGTTCTTCTTCATGCTGCATAAAAATATCCCGCACCCGAAAGATCAGCAGGTTGATCAGCTTGGCGCGGAGGAATTGTACCTTCTGGTTGTCATCATTGATGTCGTGAAACACACGCTCCACGCGGTCGCGGGCATCATACCCCTCCTCGTTGTCGAAAAAGGAAAGGAACAGATCGCTGATGGTATCGATAGAAATGATATTCAGCCGGTGGGCGTCTTCGAAATCGATGATCCGGTAACAGATATCATCCGCCGCTTCTACCAGGTAGACAAATGGATGGCGGGCAAATACATTCTTATCCGCCGTCAGTCTCGGGATACCTAATGCATCGGCAATACCCGTATAAGTGCCGGTTTCCGAATCGAAGAAACCTGATTTTTTGGTGACCAGCTGCCGCTTATCAAACCCGTTGAGGGAATCGCTTGGATATTTCACGATAGAAGCCAGCGTAGCATACGTCAGCCGGAAACCTCCGGTTGAAGGCTCGTTGAAATGATGGGTCAGCGTCCGAAAGGCATTGGCATTCCCTTCGAAATAAAGAAAGTCCCGCTGCTGGTTCAACGTCAGTTCCGCCGAAAAACGGCGTTGCCCCTCTCCTTCCAGCTCCCTGAAAAAATTGCGGATGGCATCTTCTCCTGAATGCCCGAAAGGAGGGTTCCCGATATCATGGGCCAGACAGCCTGCGGCGATAACCGCCGGCAGCTCATATTTATAGAATTCCCGGATCCCTTCACCCCAGGCGGGATATTTTTCTACCAGTGTATCTCCAACGGATTTTCCCAGCGACCGGCCGACTGAGGCTACCTCGAGACTATGGGTCAGCCGGTTGTGAACGAATACCGGGCCAGGCATGGGAAATACCTGGGTCTTGTTCTGCAGCCGCCGGAAGGCGGAAGAAAAAATAATCCGGTCATAATCCCGGAGAAAAGAGGTACGGACATGCGGATCCACCACACGCTGATCCTTCCTGTCTGTTGCGACCATCGCAACTGCACCTGCCCCATCTTCGGCGCCTATGATGCCTGCCCCCGCGCCCGCCGATCCGGTCCTCACCGCACTGTAGAGTTGTTGCCAGTTCATTCAGATCACCCCCTCCTCATGCTGCCGCTGCGGCTTATAGCTTACGGTGTTGTTCAACGTGCCGATCCCGTCGATGCTGATCTCTACGTTGTCGCCCTCCTGCAGGGTAAAATCATTACCGGGTACCAGGCAGGTCCCGGTCATCAGAAAACAGCCATGGATATAGTCGGATTCCCGGTACAGCCAACCGGCCAGTTCGGTCAGAGACCTCTTGATCTGGCTGATCGCTACCTCCCCCCGATAGACGCTGTCGCCATCCCGGTGGATCGTCATCCTGATCATGCTATCCGGAGAAATGGGTGAAGAAGGAACGAATAAACAAGGCCCCAGCGCCGCACTACGCTCATAGACCTTCGCCTGGGGAAGATACAACGGGTTTTCTCCTTCAATACTGCGGCTGCTCATATCGTTGCCGATGGTATAGGCCTGGATCAGGCCCTTCGAATTGATGAACAGTGTGAGTTCAGGCTCCGGCACATTCCAGGAAGAGTCCCGGCGGATATAGACCTTCTCGCCGTGTGCAGATACCCGTTGGGGCTGGGATTTGAAGAACAGCTCGGGCCGCTCAGCCTCATAGACCTTATCGTAAAAACTGGCCCCGCCCGAATCTTTGGATTCCTCCATCCGCGCATCCCGGCTTCGCAGATAGGTGACCCCCGCTGCCCATACCTCCTGGCTGCCGATTGGCGCCAGCAAGTCCTGTTCCAGCAAATCAGCGGCCTCCGGAGCAGTTAATTCTCCGCCGGCCCGGATAGACTTCGCCAGGTGCCCGTGTAGGTTATCCCGGTTGATCAGCTCATCCCAGGTTTGTTCCAGCAGCCAGAACTTGTTCTGGTGCTCCAGTAGATTGCCCTTTTTCGTTTTATAAAGTTTCATGCGCTAAAATTACATCTTTCGGATCACCCAATTACTCCCTTCCCCGGATCACCAGTAACCACCCTTTCCCCTTTTGCACGGGTATGGGTTCATCGACAGCAAAAGTCCGCCGCGGCTGAAAGTTGGCGATTTCCGGCGCTTCTATGACCGCATGCGCCGAGTCGACCCCAAGCCTATTCCAGTCAATCTGCAGCCGCACCGTCGTATCTGCCGCAGCCCAACTCGCCAATGCCACAAGCGCCGCTCCCTTTTTGGCATATACGGTCGCCGGCAACTCCTTCTGATCTGTCCTCACGGGGCAGGAAGGGCTCCAGTAACCGATCATCTTTGTGCCTTGCATGCCGAAGTCGTCCCAGGCTTTCCAGATCGGCCGGGGATCGGCAGTCGGAGTCCAGGGTATCCTGTTGGTCATCCCAAAGACCAGTCCCCGCCAGGGATTGCCGCCGCCTTCCAGCATTTCTCCCATCAGCCCGAAGGGGATCCCGCTGACCTCGGTCAGAAAGAAGTCGGGCGGGTTCTTCTCATAGTCGAAGTATTCACCGAACCAGAGGCGGTTCAGATAAGGAAAGTGCTCCATATACAAATTGGCGCTGTTGTTGAACCCATCGCGGGGATTGTACTGGTTGGCGGAATGGAGATCGATGATCCCCGGATGTCCTCCCGCCGTCAGTACCCGTTTGATCCGTTTCATCGTCACGCGGTCAAAGGCGACGTCGTCGAGATAGATACCGTCTATACCGACATGCTGCACCAGCCAGTTCATTCCTTCTACGTAGTAGTTATGCCAGCGACTCATCCCACTGTTGATCAGGGCGGCATCCTTGATTTCGGGAACAAACCAGGCAGGGATATAATTGTCCCCGACATGTTCCTGCAGCCAGCTGAACCCGCCACCCAGACCGGGTGTATAGATCTCATTTCCCAGGCTCCTCAGCGCAAACAGCTCATACGCATGATCGGACAGTTCCCTGACAGTGTTATATATCTTCACTTTGAGGCCCAGCCGGTGCGCCGTATCGATATAATCTTTCATCCATTTCCATTCGATAAAAGGATAGTTGATCCAGGGATTGATCGGCGTGCCATGATGGATATTCACGACGGTAGCGCCGGTAGCCTTGATCGAATCGAGGTTGGCATAGGCGTGATAGAACCGGGTCGCCCATTGAAAATCCGTATTGATCGTATGGAAAGGTGTGATCAGCAGGTTGAAATTATAGAAGAGGGTGTCGCCTTTGCTGAGATGCCGGGCCCCACTGTAGTTATTGACCAGCATGGACCTGCCTTTGATCCCTACATCGATCCCCCCTTTGCCGCTGTTGGCCCAGGAAGAAGGCGCCACCAGCGGCTTTTGCAGATAAAAATTCGTGTTCAGCGGCCGCACATAATGTTCGTCCCGGAGAGAAAATTGCAGACCGGCATTGACTTCACCGATCCAGGCCCCATCCTGGTTCTTATGTGCGACATCCCATTTCCATCGGTACATGCTGTCAGGCCGGTACCCTCCCTTCAGTCCCAGCCCCATCATGTATTTGCCCATGTCGGGTTGAAAGGGGATATGCATATCGATATCCTTCAGGTCCAGGTCGGTCAGCGCAGTTACTTTGACGGTATAAGACAGAAATCCATCAAACTCAAGGGCCGCACTCACATCCATCCTCAATTCATCGGCGGCGCTGGTGGCGGTCCAGCTGACGGTTCCGGGTGAACGCCCGGTAAATTGTACGCCCTGCGGCGCCAGCCGGATATCCTTACCGTCGGACGCGCGGACAAAATGAAAATGGATATTCTCAGCGAGCAGGTTGTTGGGGTGGTCGGTCGTATCCGTCATTTCGGGTGTGAACCAGGTCTGTATCTGTTCGGGGAATCCCTGACGACTGAGACGGATGCTCCTGCCAAGAAGCCTGATCAGGGTATCGCCGCTTATATCCAGCGGGGTATAGGGTGCGATGACGGTATTGTCCTGTGCGAGAGTGGAATTCAGCCATTTGAGCCGGGTCATCTTTTGCGGGGTGTCTGCGCCACCGTCATCGGCCAATTGATCGCTAACGATAATGCGCAAGTTGATCGTCCGGCGCCAGGCGCCCGTGACCGCCGGCATGACGCAGCCGAATGTATTGCCCTCGGCATCCACCGTACCTTTTCCTGCCCCTTCTCCGCCGTGCCCCCCGCTTTTTCCAGGATGCGCCATCACCGTTACCGTTCCCGTGTAGACACCCGGCGCCGTACCGGCCGGAATATCGATGCCGCACCAGAGCGCCTGCACCTGCCCTGCTGGAACATCGACCCTCTTGGTAAAAGGCCGGCCATCATAGGTTATGCCCGTGGTATTGATGCAGGAACTGGCGCCCGCAGGTATGGCCCCGCCCCCCGCCGCCGGGCGCACCGATTCCGGGCCCGTGGGGATCCCCCTCTTCAACGCGCTAAACCGCACCTGCACGTCATCCAGCGACTGCAGCGCATATATGCCCAGTTGGTATGCATAATATTCTCCCTTGTCGGCAGTCCCCTTCACTGCTCCTCCTGGCCCCTTCTTAATCCACTGATAAGGCAGGTCGCCCTGCATGCGGATCGGGTGCAACCTGTCCTCCGGGAAGACCAGATATGGGTCGTCCTTATATGCCGCCTTCAGTGAGGCCAGTTCTTTTGCAGTAGCAATCACCTCCATCGGGTAAAAGCTGTTGAACGAATCGATAGACTCCATACGAATGGCACTTGCATTGATGGCCACACCCTCGCGCGTCCTCTCCCCGCTAATCATCTGCGCCCACTTCGCATCCGCAGTCGTATCGGGCCGCCAGTACACTCCTTTGGGATAATTACTGCGCCCTTCATTATGATACGGCAGGTAATAGATATAGTAATTCCCGGCACCCGATATCGGCTCAAAAAAGAACTCCCCCGACTCACGCGTCACAACGCCTTCGACAACATTAAGCACCCGCGCACCCGTGGCGGAATCCTGCACGATCACCCGCTTGCCCCCCGGATCGCTATCCCGCCGCCGCCAGGGCACTACCACATGCGCAACAATACCCGTCCCATGATAGCTGACGACGACGCGATGGTTCCCCAGGGAATCCGGGTTCCAGCAGCCGGGACAGGAAGTATAAGAAAGTTGCGCCTTCCCGATAACCGAAAAGGCAAGTAAGAGACAAAGCAGTAGACCATTCTTTTGCATCATTGAAGATAATGCATAGATGGCAATCGGGCCATATCCCTTAAGAATTCGCGTCCGTCATTGTTAATATCTCTTTCCGTGCGCTGCCATCCTGACCACTACTTTTGCTTTTGTATAAACCGATCCTTGAATATGGCAAAAGCAAAATCCGGCCACAAGAAAGTCAGGCAAAAAACCCGGCAAGTCAATCAGTGTGACAAGATACTCCATGAAAACCTGGAAGAGGAACTGCCGGATGATATACAGCATACCAAAGAGCGCAAACCGGATGTGCTAAAAAAGTGAAGAAGACCTTGAAATAAGCACTTTACTCCAACGCTAACAAGTATATCAGGCCCCTTTTTGGGGCTTTTGTCTTATTTGTCACTAAGTTTTTTATGAGTACCGAATGGATAAATAACTCCCATTTTGAAGTACCTTTACCGACTATCTAAACTCACATCGCACCATGTCACCCATCGCCATTTATCACGAACATCCCGACTGGTTCAAACCTCTTTTCGAAGAGCTAAACGCCAGGGCCATCCCCTACACCAGGCTGAACCCGGCAGCTCACCAGTTCGCCATCGAAGCACCGGCGCCGGATTTCTCGCTGTTCTTCAACCGTATGAGCCCGTCCGCCTATCTGCGCGAAGGCACCCAGGGGATCTTTTACACATTGAATTACCTGAAATATCTCGAATATCATGGCATCCCCGTCGTCAACGGCTACAAAGCCTTCACCTTCGAGACGTCGAAAGCGCTGCAGCTGATGCTGATGCAGTCTCTCGGCATCAAATACCCGAAGGCCCACGTCGTCAACCATCCGTCGAAACTGGTGGAAGCCGCCGAAGGGTTGAGGTTTCCTGTCGTCGTGAAAGCCAATATCGGCGGCAGCGGCGCAGGCATCACAAAGTATCAGACGATTGACGACCTGAAAAACGCCGTGTCCGAAGGAAATATGGACTTCGGCGTCGATCATACAGCCCTGCTGCAGGAATTCATTCCCGCCCGCGGCGGCTACATCACCCGCGTCGAAACGCTGGGCGGCAAATTCCTCTACGGTATCCGCGTCTACCTCACCGGCGACACCTTCAACCTTTGCCCCGCTGATATCTGTCAGACCAACACCGGCGTTGAACTGGTCCGCAACGCATGCGCCATCGAAGCCCCAAAAAACGGGCTCAAGGTCGAAGGCTATACGCCCCCGGCACCTGTTATCAAAGCCATCGAGACGATTGTTCAGCAGGCTGGCATCGACGTCGGCGGTATTGAATATATTATTGACGATCGCGACGGCGAATTACTATACTATGACGTCAACGCCTTGTCTAACTTTGTCGCAGATGCCGTCAACGTCATCGGGTTCAACCCGCACCACCGGCTGGTGGACTACCTGGAGAAACGCGCGGGGGTCGGCATCAAAGATACCGGTGCAGAAGCCCTTTTAACACACGCTTAAAAACTAACTATCTTATGCGGTACGGATACTGGATGCCCGTCTTCGGCGGCTGGCTGCGCAACGTCGATGACGAAAATATGGAAGCCTCCTGGGACTATGTGAAGAAACTGGCCATACGGAGCGAAGAACTCGGCTTCGACCTTAGCCTCATAGCAGAGCTCAACCTCAATGACATCAAGGGTGAACACGCGCCATCACTCGACGCCTGGTCCACAGCCGCCGCCCTCGCCGCCGTTACCCACCGGCAGGAACTCATGATCGCCGTACGCCCTACCTTCCATAATCCTGCCCTGTTAGCCAAACAGGCAGCCAACATCGACCATATCAGTAAAGGCAGGCTCTCCCTTAACGTCGTCTCCTCCTGGTGGCGCGACGAAGCCACCAAATATGGCGTCGGCTTCGAACAGCATGACGACCGCTATGCCCGGACCGCTGAATGGCTCGCCGTTCTCAACGGGGTATGGCACGAAGACGGCTTCAGCTTCGATGGCAAATACTATCATGTCGCCAACAATACGCTTCAGCCAAAGCCTGTTTCACGCCCAAGGCCTGCCCTCTATGCCGGCGGCGAATCGGAAACGGCCAAAGACCTTATTTCGACGACCTGCGACGGCTATGTCATGCACGGCGACACGCCGGAGACCATCGGCGCCCGTATCAGGGATATGAAGGAAAGAAGAGAAAAGAAAGGATTACCACCCATGCAATACGGCGTGGCCGCCTACAGCATCATCCGGAATACCGACGCGGAAGTAAAAAAAGAGTTGCAAAGGATCACTGACGTAAGGCCTGGCAGCGCAGGCTACAATAACTACCAGCAATGGCTCGCCGGTACGCAGTTGGAACAGAAGGTATCCCTGGAAGACTATTCCGTTTCTAACCGGGGGCTTCGCAGCGGCCTGACTGGCACACCCTCACAGGTGGCAGACCGCATCGGCGCCTTCGAAAAGGCCGGCGTGGACTTCTTCCTGCTCCAATGCAGTCCGCAGCTGGAAGAAATGGAGCGTTTCGCCGAAACGATCATCCCAAAAGAACAATTCGCCTAAAGGAATTGTCCGCATCACTATCGTCATCGCCCGCTCTATCGCCGTCCCGACAACAGCAGCACGATCGTCCGCCGCAGGATCCTCATGTCAAGTGCAAAATTCGCATGGCTGACATAATAAGCATCCCAATGATACCGCTGAAAAATGGTCCGCCGGTCCCTTCTGACAGTACCGTGTAACCCCCTCGCCTGCGCCATCCCGGTAATGCCCGGCCTGATCCGGTGCCTGACATCACTATCCGCCACTATCTCTGCAAACAACCGGCAATCCGCCGGCATATATGGCCGCGGCCCAACGATACTCATCGACCCCAACAACACATTAAAAAATTGAGGCAGTTCATCCAGGTGCGTCCGGCGAAGCCAGCCACCCGCCCGCGTAATGCGCCCGTCATTACCCACTGCCGGCCGCTCATCCGCCAGGTCATTGATCACCATAGTCCGCAATTTATAACAGTCGAAAAGCCGTGCATGCCGCCCCACCCTTCGTTGGATAAAAAATACCGGCCCCCTCGAATCGAGCTTGATCAGCAACGCCAGCAACGGCAAAAGCCAGCTTAAAATGCCGGCTGTCACAAAAATGGCGACAATGAAATCGAACGATCTCTTCAACAACAAATAACCCTTCCGTCCCTCTATCCAATCCGGCGACCACGCCCGGCCTTCCACCAGCCAGTTCCCTCGCTCCGCATGTAGGGTGTTTTCTGTTTCAAAGTTCATCCAAAAGCAAACGCATCCCCCCCGCAAAAGGTTGCCTATACACACCCGCCCCGCGCGAAAGCTTACCGCACCCGCAATTCCACACCCCCTCAAGCAACTGATCAACTTTTGAGCGCGTTCTCTTTTTTATGCAACTACAATCCAGCATACTAAAAGTATTCGCCTATTTCGACCTTTTCAATTATCCTCTCTCCGTCGAAGAAGTTCACTACTATCTCGAGACGACAACAGAGGAATATTCCGTAAGAAAAGAAATAGAGATACTCATCAAAGAAGGCCGCCTTTTCAGGACTGGACAATACGTTTCACTGCGCAATGACCCTGCCCTCGAAGAACGGCGCAACTGGGGACGCGCACATGCCGATACCCTCCTGCTCATCGCCAACAAGGGGGCCCGCTTCCTGTACCAGTTCCCCTTCGTACGTGGCGTCTGTATCTCCGGCTCCTTATCGAAACGCTGTGCGGACGAAAAGGCAGACATCGACTATTTTATCATTACCCGCGCAGACCGGCTCTGGATCGCCAGGACCCTCATGCACCTCTTCAAAAAACTCACCTTTCTGATAGGCCGTCAACACCGGTATTGTATGAATTATTATATCGATGAGGAAGCACTCGAAATAAAAGAAAAGAACATCTTCACAGCCACAGAATTATTAACCCTTATGCCGGCGAGCGGCAACGGCGGCCTGACCCGGTTCTTCAATGCCAACGACTGGGCAAGCGCCTGGTACCCGCAATACCGTAATCGTAACCGTGCCGCAGCAATGACGCCGAAGTCATCTTTGGTCAAACGTTGCGCCGAATGGCTCCTGGATAACCGCATCGGTAACTACCTCGATGATTACCTGCGCAATCTCACCGCCCGCCGATGGAAGATCAAAGAAGAACGCGGTGACCTGACCATGCGCGGCATCAAAATGAGCCTGCAATGCGGAAAACATTATTCCCGCCCTAATCCTGAGCATTTTCAGCAAAATGTTCTCCACCGCTATTACGGCAAGGTGAGAGAACTCACCGCCGTCCATCCCCCTATCTCTTCCGAAATGAAATAATATAATAATCCCCGATACTCTTCCAGGGCCACCGCTGTTTCCATCTCTCCTCCCCTTTTCTCAACAACCGCCACGCCCCGGGATGCTTCTCCGCAAAATGTTCGATATAGGAAGGCGGCGCTATCGTACATAGCCCTTCCACCGATAAAAGATCGAAAGAATCCTTCAACGCCCGGACCACATAGGACGGCGAATAATACCAGCACCGGAAATAATGCCCCTCCACATGCGACTGCGTGCCCTTGCTGCCGCTGATCAGCCGCCTGAAAGCCGTTCGCCACCTGCCCCTTAAAAACAACATGGTCTCCCATAGACAGAACCCCGGCAGGATAACCAGCGTCACCTGGCCGCCGGGCTTCACCAGCGGGGCAAAAGAACGCAACACCTTGTCCAGTTCGCCCGTACAATTCAACCCGGCAAAGTTGGAAAAGATCAGGTCATAAGGCCCTCTTTGTCGCAGGGTATCGAGATCGGTAAAAGAACACAGCTCAGTCGTCACTTTGTGGCTCAGCCCCTGCTGCCGCATCTTCTCCCGCAGTTTCTCCTGCATGCCCTCAGCAATATCGGTCGCATGTACCCGGTATCCCTTACCTGCAAAATACGCTGCGTCGATACCCGTACCGGCATTCAATTCGAGGATAGATCCTTTCCCATCCATATACCGCAACACATGCTCCCTCACCCGCTGGCGCTTGTATTGATTGATAGTATTGCCCGCATCATAGGCATCGAAGATCGCAGCCTGCTTACTGAAAGCCCTGGCCGTTTCCGTTTCATTTAACTGTTCCCGCAGTTCCATAAGTCGTTTTTTCTATTTTCTTCAACCACCATCCCGCTATCATCGCATCGGGCAGATGCCATACCATCGATACAACCATCCTCAGCCCGCGCCGGGTCAATGCGGCCTGCCTGCTGAACATCCGCCGAAACTCCCGCAAGGCCAGGTGCCAACGATACGTTTTGTGCACATAGCGGTGCAGCTGCTTGTAAAACTCCGGCGGATAAGTATTCCTGAACATGAGCTTCAATTCATCTGAATCCGTCCAGTTGGTCTTTTCTTTCAATTGGTCCTTTACCCGATCGTAAAACACCGTTCCCGGCAACGGGTAAGAGACGGAGATCCCCATATTATCGGGCAGCAGCCGCATGATCATCCGGATGGTCATAGCGATATCCTCCTTGGTCTCACCCGGATAACCGAACTGGATAAAGAACGAAGGATGGATCCCATATTGACGCAGCAGTCGCGTCGCCCCTGCAATCTGTTCCACCGTCGTCCCTTTGTCCATTGCATCCAATATCTTCTGAGATCCGCTCTCCGCACCCATCCAGACGTCGTCGCATCCGGCCCGGGCCAATGCCTCGACATAATTTTCCTGCAGCAACAGATCGGCCCTCGACTGGATCTTGAATTTGAACCGCAACCCTTCCTTTTCCACCAGGTCCGCGAATTCATTGACCCAACCAGGTTTCAACCCGAAAATATCATCGCACATCCAGAGGTGATCGAATGAGTAATTCTCCTTCAGCCACTTGATCTCCCTGACCACATGCGCCGGCGATCGCGCATTGTAACGGTTGCCATACATAGGCTTAGCGCACCAGTTGCATTTGAAAGGACAGCCCCGGGTCGTCCCCACATTCAGCGAGAAATAACCGTGATGGCTGACCCAGATATTCCGATAACTCTCTATATCCACCAGGTCCCAGGCAGGAATAGGCAGACTGTCGAGATCCTTCATCACCTTGCGGGCGGGAGACCGGACATCAATGCCCTCCTGCCTCCAGGCCAGGCCGGGAATGGTGGAAAAATCATCATGGCCCTGAGAGATCGTCGTCACCAGTTCCAGCAAAGTTTGCTCCCCCTCGCCCAGCAACACGAAATCGGCTCCCTTCGCCAGGTATTCCCGGTAGTGGTCCGTGGAATCTGAACTCGACACAATGACGATGCAGCCCTGCCTGCGCGCCAGCGCAATCATCCGATAGGCTGCATCCCGCATATTGGTCAGGCACATCTTGGTCAGATAGTTGAACCCATCATCATAGACGACGAAAAAGTCCGGCCGCTCCAATGCTAATCGCGGCATCACCTCCTCAGGGTTGTCCACAAACATCGTATCGAACAGCGAAACCCCGAAGCCATGCTGCCGCAACAAAGCCGCCGCGCCAATGGTCGCCAGCGGCGGATACGGCTGGCCTGTTGCCCATTGCTTGGGATCGTATCGCATGAAATACGAATGGGAAAAAAGGATCTTATTCATGGTCATATTTATTCCTGATGCATATCCAATGACCGGTATGGCTGTTTTTCAACAACCGGTTCCGCATCGAATCGGGATTGTAGAGAATGTTAAAGTGAAACGACTTGAGATCGCTAAGACTATAGTGAAAGTGATAGTCGGCCATCTCCGGATAACCAAAAGAACTATAATAGGCCTGCGTCACCTTTCTCACCCTTTCTATCTCTGCCGGCTTGTAAAAACGTGTGTCGATCAGGTGGATCTCGCCGCCGGGCTTCAGATAGGCCATGCAGAGATGCAGGATCTTCTTGAGCGATGGGAAATACTCGATGGAAGCGGCAAAAATGATACTGTCGAACCGCCTGCCCTCTAATATCCCGCTTCGGATATCGCCATGAACAAAGGAAAGGTTCGGATTGTCGTTGAACACACGGGCAGCCTGCTGCAATTCCGTGAAATTGATGTCCAGGCCAATGACCTTTGCATAAGGCATCTCAGCCATCTGGCGGGACAGCCAGCCATTACCACAGCCGACCTCCAGAATATCCAGCGATCTGCGCTTTCCGGCCAAATGGCGGTATAGCCGGTTAAAGAGACGTTTGCGGGCCTGCCACTCCTTGTAAAGAGGATGTTCCATGGGCAGGTCCGGCAGTTTTATGAGTTCCTCGTCCGGATATAGCCTGTTTTCGAGATCGCGTATCACAATATATTTCTTCTCAAACAGTATATCTCCGAGCCTGGAATGCCCCTGGACAGTAATATTCGTCAGCAGGGAAGAGTCCGGTAAATACATTTTTAGAATTTTAGCAGCATTAAAAGCATCTGGAAAGTAAACGGCCCATTTTCTCCAAAGGATGCCAAAAGCGTAAAAATTAGTATAGGCAACGCCTGCTCCCTATTGATACGTTCTATATGAGAAGAGTAATCCTTATAATCAATAACACATATAAATTTTGTATAATACGAATGCGGTTACCGTTGTGATACCGACTTGCAACCGGAAGGATCGCCTTTTGTCGTTATTGGGCAACCTGGACCGCTCCATTTATCCGGTTTCAGCCGTTATTATCGTAGACTCCGGCGAAGACAGGCTTTTGCCCTCCGACTATTCCCTCTTCAGCCACTTGCCCATCCAATATCTTTTATCGGAAAAATCGGTTTGCATCCAACGCAATATCGGCATCAGAAGGGCTGAGACGCCCTGGGTGTTCCTTTGTGACGACGATGTGGAAGTACCACCGGACTACCTGCAGCAACTCGTTGCTCTCGCGACCGCCGGGGAAGGGACAGGCGCCGTATCCGGGATCTTCCTGCAAAAAGAAGGTGATGAATGGCAGGGGAGTTACCCGGTGAAGTCTTCCGGTTTGTTGATCTGGAAATTCGTTTTCCAGCTCGGCTTCTGGGGCGATATCCAATGCGGCGATAACATAATAACCAAAAAGATCCGAAAATACTATAGGTCCAGGGGCAATCATATTGCCAGATCGGGCTGGCCGGTGCTGGCCGATTTTTCCGGCGCCAGTTTTGTCGCACCTGTTTATACCCTTGGGGCCGCACTGGTGAGGAGAGACTGGTTGCTGCAATCTCCTTTTGACGAAGCGCTGGACAGGTACGGCATTGGCGATAATTTTGGCGTCTGTCTGGGATTTCCCGGCAATGGCATCCATATACTCAACAAGGCATTTGTATATCATCACAAAGCGCCTGTAAACCGGCTCAAAAGACCGCTTCAATATTTTCGCAGGGCATTGGCCCTCGATTATTTTATCCATACTATTCCGGCCCTCGAACATTGCAAAAGATCCTGGCTGCTTTGGTCCCTGACCGGAAACCTGCTGGGCTTTCTGATGGCGGGGGATTGGATGATAATAAAGCCGGCGTTCAAGTCTTTACTGCTGATCGCATTGGGGCGGAATCCATATTATAGTGCGGCAAAAAAACAACAACGGACAGTCGATGCTGCACAGGCTTTGACTCCTTAATGCTGATCTTTGATGCAAAGTATGTTAAAGAATAAATTGTTCTGGATAGTGTTCGCCGTCTATGCGATCCTATCCGCATGGACAATGGCGCATCATGGATTATGGAGCGATGAAGTGCATTCCTGGGATATCGCTAAAAGCAGCAGCAGCTTCGGCGATCTCCTCGCCCATTCCCGGTATGAAGGTCACCCGCCCGGGTGGTATAGCATACTCTGGATCATTACCCGGTTCACCCACCAGGTAGTCTGGATGCAGGTGGTCCAATGGACGATTGCCTGCTCGGTCGTCTTTTTGATCCTGTTTTATTCTCCCTTCCCGACAATCGTTAAGGTACTGATCCCCTTTGGCTACTACTTCCTTTTCGAATATGCGATCTTCAGCAGGAATTACGGCATCGGCGTCCTGCTGGTTTGCGGCATCTGCCTGACCATTCGCGGCAATTTCCGCTATCAGCCCGTCATCTATTATGCGCTGCTATTTTCCCTTTTCAATATTCATCTGATAGCCATCCTTTTGGCTTGCAGCCTACACCTTTATTATCTTCTTTTGCAAAAAGAACGCCGGAAGAAAACAGGATACCTGCTCATCCATGCCCTGATCGGAGGTATCTTCCTGGTAATGACCCTGCGATTGATCTATCCCCCGGCCGATAGCGCCCTGCTTGCCGTTTCTCAGGGCGGCTTGCATGCCTTTGATACCAAATATATCACCTATGGGCCTTTGCGGAGTTTTCTGCCTGTTCCGGCGTGGTGGATGTATCATTTCTGGAACACCCAGTTCCTGTGGGATGCCACAAGGATGCAGGACCTGCTGAAAGTCCTCAATCCTGTTATGGCCATTAGCCTGATCGCGCTGGCCTTCTTCCTGTTATGGCCGAACAGGAAATCCCTCGCGTTGTTCGGCGCCAACCTGCTGGCGGGCGGTCTCATCAGCGTAGCCGGCTTTTCCCTGACAAGCGCCCGGTATGCCGGCTATCTTTACATTGGATTCATCGCTGCCCTATGGTTGTTTTGCTACGAAAACCCCCTGACCATCAAAAAGAAAAGGCTAACCCTTGTTTTGTTGAGCTTTCAAGGGGCAGCGGCAACATTCGCCATCTGCCAGACCATTCGCTTCCCTTTTTCCAACCTGGACCAGATACAGCCACTGTGCAGCGAAGTGCCCACAGGCAAACAACTGGTTTCTGACTATTGGACTATGAACGCCTATTCTGCCTTTACCGACAAACCCATCTATTGCATCGATTTGCAAAAAGAGAAATCCTACATCACGTGGGACAGCGAAATGACGGCCATGTTGAAAAACCCCTACCGGTATTGCAGCGGCGTGAACAACCTTTTTCATCACGACGGAATAAATGATGTGTATATGATATCTATGCATGACACCGGGGAATTATCCGAATTGGATGCAAAATTGACGCTCTCTTACCATGTCGATCTCATCGACAAAAAAGAAGGGGCCATCGAAAAAGGCAGCAACTTATACCTTTATAAAATATCAGAAAAATATGCCATTCCTAACCACCCTTAAAAGAAAGCTGGCCCATCGCCTTCGTACGAGGGAGATCATTCCATCGAAAGCCTATAACAAGTGGGCTTCAACCTATGACGCCCAGCCGGATAATCCAATACTTTTCCTGGACAACCTTCTTTTTAAAGAACTATTGACCAAAACTGACCTGAAAGGCAAAAGGGTCGTGGATATAGGCTGCGGCACCGGCAGGTACTGGGAAGAATTATCCCGGCAAAATATCGCCGAGCTTATCGGTTACGAAGCCTCCACCGAAATGCTGAATAAGGTCCGGCAAAAATATCCGGCCGCAAAAACTTACCTGCATTCCGATAACACCTTAAAAGAGCTGGATGACGCATCCTGTGATACCCTTGTCTCCACCCTGGTCATCGCCCACATCAGGAACTTACCGGCAGAATGGAGAGAATGGAACCGGGTCTTGAAAAACAAAGGAGAGATCATCCTTACCGACTTTCATCCCGTCGCCTTGCAGCGGGGAGCCAACCGCTCGTTCATGCACAACGGCCAGCTGATCTACATTAAGAATTATATTCACACCTTAGATAAGGTAAGGGGCCTGGCGACAAAAATGAACTGGAAAGAAATCGGCTTCATCGAGTACAGGATCGATGAACGGGTAAGACATATTTTTGAAAGGCTCGATGTAATGGAGGCATACAAGGATTCATACGATCAACTTGTGCTGTATGGCATCCATTTCAGAAAGGAAGAATAAACAATAAGAGATGAACATTCCGCATAAACCTTGGACGAAAACGAAACTGCCCCGGCGGATATTAGCTATCCGCACGCAGGCCATGGGCGATGTAATGATCACCCTCCCCTATCTGCAACACCTCCGCCGTTCCCTGCCGGCTTCGGTACGGCTGGATCTCCTGACGAGGGAAGAGACCGACCCTGTGCCTAAAAATATTACCCTGTTCGACAACGTCTATTCCATCGGCGGAGCCCGGAACCTGAAAAAAATATTTTTCCTGGCCTTGCTCAAACTGCCCCGGCTCCTCCTGCAGCGTTATGATGTCGTTATAGACCTCCAAAACAATGAATACAGCCGGATCATCAGAAAGGTCATTCGGCCCGGCGCATGGTCCGAATTCGACAAATCCTCGCCCGTTGCTGCCGGAGAAAGGACCAGGCTGACTATCGAAGCGACAGGCCTGGGAAAATGCGTGATGGACACCTCTTTTCAACTGAAGGACGAATACGCGGGGCTTGCCCTTTTAAAAAAGGCGGGATGGAATGGCTCCGGACCATTGGTAGTGTTGAACCCTGCCGGCCTGAATGCCACCCGGAACTGGCCTATCGAAAATTATATCGCTTTCGCAAAGCTATGGCTGCAGCATAGGCCGGATACGCGGTTCCTGGTCCTGGGTACGTCTTTCATCGCTGAAAAAAAGAATAGGTTGAAAGAGGCGCTGGGTGACCGGCTATTCGATCTGGTAGGGCAGACCTCTCCCCTTGACGCATTTACAATCTTGCAACATGCGGCCCTGGTGCTATCGGAGGACTCCGGCCTCATGCACATGGCCTGGGTTTCAGGCATCCCTACCCTGGTGCTGTTCGGCAGTACCCGCAGCTATTGGTCGAGGCCGCTGGGCCGGCATAGTTTTTTCCTCGATTCTTCCGATCTTCCCTGCGGAAATTGTATGGAATCCGTGTGCCGGTGGGGAGACAACCGTTGTATGACAAGATACACGCCCGAAAAGGTGCTGCATCATGCTTTTACCCTGCTCCAAATGTCGGCCCGAACCACACCCATAACCCGCTAATCATATGCAATGGGATAAATGTGCATTGGTGATCACTTCCAGCGTCTATGTCAATACCCGCTATACGGCATTGCTGGATGCCGGCGAAAGAGAGCGTCAATACTTTGATGCGCTGGAGTTCTATATCCGCGAAACGCCTTTCCAAAGGATCATCGTCTGTGACAACTCCGGCTATATTTACCCGCAATCGATGCTCCGGTTGGCCGCCGAACACCACAAACAACTGGAATTGCTCAGCTTTACCGGCGATAAGACAGCGATGGAACGCCATGGGAAAGGGTATGGTGAAGGAGAGATCATGAAATTCGTCATGTCCCATAGCCGCCTCCTGCAGGAGGTCGAAGGTTTTTTGAAAGTCACCGGCAGACTAAAACTGATCAATACGGAAAAATTGCTGTGCCGGGCGGACCATCGCCAAAACTACTTTATGCCGATCTCCGTGATCCGCCCCAGGTGGCTCGTGCCCCCGGCAGCCCGGCCTTGCGTGGAAATCCGCGTATATTATACGACAAAAGACGTTTTTAAGGATGTCCTGCTCGATGCCTATCTGACTGTCAGCGATGACCGCACCTATTTCCTCGAGCATGCCTACCATGACGCCCTGGCATCATCAACGGTGAAGTTGCAATGCTTTCCGCTGGCGCCAGAAATCATCGGGACCTCCGGCTCCAATGGCTGGTCATTCAGGGAACGGCCCATTTGGAAAAAGCTCCTGATCCGCTGCATCTTCCATTTAGGGTATATTACTCCGCTCTATAAACCCAAAACACACTGATGCAACTCCGGAATGTTCATATCGTAGAACAGGAGGCCACTAAAGACCTTCATATCGCCGGGGACCGCTCAGCCCCCATCTCCCTTTCTTTTGAAAATGCCATTGCCCTCCCCGGACTGATCAACTCCCACGATCATCTCGATTTCGACCTTTTCCCCCGGCTCGGCAACCGGATGTATGACAGTTATACCGAATGGGGGACCGATATCCATCAGGCCGAGAAAGAGAATATTGCAAGTGTCCTGCGAATTCCCCGTGAGCTGCGGATACGCTGGGGCATATATAAAAATCTTCTGGCCGGCGTTACTTCTGTCGTCCATCACGGAGCCTGGCTGGACACCCCGCAAGACCTGATCTCCATCGTCCAAAACGCAGAATCTATCCATAGCATATCGGGAGAAAAAGGATGGCGAAGAAAACTGCTGCACCCCTTCCGAAGACACCGGCAACTGGTCATTCATATCGGAGAAGGAACAACGCCTGCCTGTGCAAAGGAGATCAGCCAGTTGATCCGTTGGAATGTCTTTAGACGGCCCCTCATTGGCATTCACGGAATAGCCATGACCGAAAAACAAGCAGCCGCCTTCGACGGCCTGGTATGGTGCCCCGATTCCAACTATTTCCTGTACGGTAAAACAGCGGATATTCAGCAACTCCGGCGCCGGACGACTATCGTGTTTGGCACCGATTCCACATTGACTGCCTCCTGGGATATATGGCAACAACTGCGGTTGGCCAGAGAATTGAAAATGACGGACGATTCAGCATTGTGGGAGATGGTGACGACCGGACCGGCACGTTTATGGGGACTGGATCATTGCGGTGCAATCGGCGAAGACCGAACCGCCGATCTGGTCATTGCCACCAGGCCTCCCAACGCGACCGGATGGAATGCCGTCTTTGCAGTAAAGCCCCGGGATATCCTGTTGGTCCTCCACCAGGGAAACATCCGCCTTTTCGATGCGTCTTTATATAATCAGTTAAGCAACCTTGCCTGGCCGATGAAAGACTTTTACGCGATCGCCATAGACGGCAGGATCAAATATATCCAGGGCGACCTCCCGGGACTGATGCGGGAAATACAGACCTATCACCCCAACGCTTCATTTCCCGTGACCTCAGGCTAACCAGGTAGTCATCGATCTCACTATCTGAACAACTCCATCACAGCCCTCGCATTTTCGTCTATGTAATGCAACAATACCGATTTAGGTTCCGGCAGTGCATCCAGGAGGCTTATCGCCTCGGTTACCATCTCAACTTCATTGTCTACGATATGCCATTCCGGAACCCGCTTATCGGCTGGGTCGCAGAAACTGATCACCTGGGCTCCCGCATACAGCGCTTCCAGGCAGACTGTACTATACCCTTCCCCGGAAGATGGATGTAAAAAGATCTTCGCCCTTTGCATCAATTGTAAAACCTCCCTGTGCGGAATTTCTCCCAGCCATTGAAGGTTTTGTTCCAGCCCCAGTTGGCTGACCAGCGATTGCAGACGATCTTTCTCTCCTCCGCCGCCGCAGTGCAGCGCTTTGATATCCGGAAAACACTGCTGCAGAGAGTCAACAACCCGCACCAGTATCTCGTATTGCTTTAACGGGACCAGCGAACCGGCCGCCAGGATGTCAATATCCCTTTCCGGCGGCTGATTCCCGGAAGAAAACATCTGTGCATCGATGCCATTCGGTACGACAAATGCCGGTTCTACCCCATAATTCTCCAGAAAGGTGCGGCGGAGAAAATTAGACATGGCCACCAGCTCCCTCCCCCGTGGACGAATCAACCTTACCCATTTATTTCCTTTCTGTGCATCCTGCCCGGAGATCCAGCAACGATGCCTGATCCCATATATCAGACCAAAATAGTGCCCTATCAATGCACATTCTCCACACCAGAAACTAAAAATACCGATTACCCGATGCTGCCTGCGCACTTGCCGCAATGCCCGCCAGATATCCCGCCAAAGCAGCAGGCGTTGCCACCGGCCCTTTCTGTTCATCCCATTAAAGCTAATGACCCTGACCCCATTCCAATCGTAACGGCCCGCATGATGAGGGTATAAAAAGGCCATCACCACGATTTCCATTGCAGGAAACTGGTTTTTGAGTGCTTTCACAAATTGATGATGCGCTGGCAGCCAATTGCTATCCGCTTCATTGGCCGGAAAAGCCGGCGTCAGGATCACCAGGGTCTCAGGCTTAGGCATCTAATGAAATGGTTTTATTGCAAAAAGATAAGCTTTTCTTGTTGTGCGTGATCAGGATCACCGATTTCCCCCTCCGGGTAAGATCCCTGAAACAATGCAGCAGGTCGCATTCCGACCCCTCATCCAGTTCATTGAAGGGCTCATCCAGCAGGATGAGGTCTGCGTCTTTGTACAAAGCCCTCGCAATAGCTATCCGTTGCCGCTGGCCTCCACTGATATTCTTGCCATTCTCGTTGATCACTTTGTCCAGTCTTTCCGGAAAGGAATCAATGAGGCCGCTCAACCCCGCCGACCGGATGGCCCACTGCAACCGCTGCTCGTTGTGCGCCTTGTCGTCCAGGATGATATTACGCAAAAGGGTATCATGAATAAGAAAAGCCTGTTGCTTTACATAGGAGATCCGCTGCCAGTATTGTCGCCGCATCGAAAGGTCTGCCACCGCACCATTCAGGCATATTTCGCCCGAAGCCGGCGCCAGGAAACCCAGCAGGAGGTTTAATATCGTCGTCTTTCCTTTACCCGACAGACCCGATATGCCCAGAAAATCCCCGGGCCGCACCTGGAAGGTCAGGTCGTTGAGGATACGCGTCCCCGCATAATGAAAGCTCACTCGCCTGAACTCCACAGATCGAATAGCCTCCCCGTCCACACCGCCCCCCGGTTCCTTTCGCACGCCCGGTGTATCCGCCTGCACACCCACCGCCCCCGCCCGCTCATCCGGCCCATCCGCCTGCGCCAGGCTGTTGATGGTAAAGGCATACGTGTTGATCTGTCCGCCAATGCTCAATATCCTGACAATGCCGGGGATGATCTTATAAGCGGCGGCCATGAATACGCCGATCGAGATAAAGGATGTACCCGCTGCACTTCCCGACCATCTGTTCACCAGGATAAGGACCATCACACCCAGCAGGGCAAAGGTCTCTATCACGCGGTTAGGGATGCCCTGCACGATCAGCTGATCGGAAATATACTGATTGAACCTCTTCTGATAGGAGATATACCGGCCGAGAAAGACTTTGTTCTTATGGTAGATATTGCTTTCCACATATCCTGTCAGCGCCTCCTGCAAATGTTGCAGGGACCGTTCACCCGTGTTCCTCACCTGGTCCCTGGCTGATCGCTTTCTGACCCTGATGAAATAAATGATGGCATATACGGGCGGCAGCAGGATCATGAACAATAGCAGGAACAGTTTCGCATTGTAGAAAACAATGGCCGTGACGGTAAAAAGGATCAGTGTCCCCTGGGTGATGATTTGTTGTATCCCGCCTAAAATATGTTGAGCGAATTCCGTAGGATCATAACTTATCTCCCGCACATTCACGGAAGAATCCACATTCACATAGCCGCCATAGTCTCCATCCAGGTAGCCCCGTAGCTTTTCCTCCGAGATACGCGTGGCTATCCGGGACAGGAACCTGCATTGCGCCCTGTAGATCAGAAACCCCATAAAGTTCTTTACGCCATACAGCAGGAAAAAAACGATGATCGGCACCAGCGGGTTGGCGCCGGTCAGCCAGGCAGGCATGGCAAAAGGGCCAATCGTTCGCACCGCAGGCTCTGTAAATAAACGGGCCAGGAATAACAGGAGGGCCAAAAATGCAATATCCGCAACGTTAATAACGATATCGAGCAGTATTAACGTTCCCATCCGTCTCTTCTCAGCACGGGTCAGTACCGATAGTATCTTCCTGATCAATTATTTTTTCTTTTTCAGGTTGAAATTCCGGGAGATATTAAACCCGAAATAAATGTCCCCCTTGCCCCAGGTGCCTGTCGTCTGCGCCAGGTATTGCGTCGGCAGCATACTCTGCGAGTTACTGAACACCAGCTGAAAAACGTGACCGCCGGTCTCGATGTCCCAGCCCAGGGAAAGGGAATTATGCACGGACGTGGATACCACCTGGCCTGTCGGGACGATATCGTACTCTGCATCGATGCTCATTCTCTTGGTGATCTTCATCCTGCCGCCGAGGCCCAGGGCGAAAACATCATTCTTATCCGCGACAGTGGGGACGAGATTGTAATGCAACCAGGTGGGAGAGAGCTGCAGCGACAACCAGCGGCTGAATTTCCGGGCCAGCAGCAGTTGGACCGAATAGGCCGTCCGGAGCCTCATGTCAAGATAGGTCTCCGTTGGCTCGTCCTGCGTATAATCGGTGACGGTACCCAGCACGCTGACGGACAAAGGCATTTGCGGTCCCTCGGTCTGTTTGAGCAGCTTGTATTTCAGGTAGCCGTCAAAGGTCTTCAGGTACGAGCTGCGGCCAATACCGACATCCAGGTCATCCGTGATGCCGTAGTCCAGCCCGAGACGCAGTGTAGCGTTATCCAACCCGAAAAAATTATACGACCCGCTGTTCAGTTGTCCAAAACGGTGCTGGATAACGAAGTTGAGGTTGCCGTTCGCAGGGGATTCCACCGTCTGGGTGTTGATAATATACTCCGCCTTGAAGGTTCCGGTGACATACGATTTCCCTTTATGCACAGACATGGAGTCATTCAGCATATTGAGGAGGGAATTATCCTGGGCCCGCAATCCCATAGCCGAAAACAGGCAAAAGAAAATAAAAAAGATCTTTCTGTTAGTCATAGCAGATTTGTTTAAAAATTATTTGGTGCTGCAGTCGATATTTACTTTCACCGTTATGTCTTTATCGATCTTGTCCCTGACGACCGATGGAATACTGATATTGAAATCTTCGGGTTTTACCTTGAACTCCGCGTGGCCTACCAGGTGGCCGCCCTTTACTTCCAGCGTGGCGGGCGTCGTGACAGGATGGGTGACATTGTGCAGGGTAAGATTGCCCGTCACGACGACCTTGTAAACGCCGTCTTTGTCGAGGGCCACATCGCCGGTATAGGCCCCGAAGAAGCTGGCTTTGGGATATTTATCGCTTTCTACATAATTCTCGTTGAAATGCTCCTGCATCAGTTCCTTTGGAAAGATGAACCCTTTTAACAGGGCCGCGAAGGCGAGGTTCTTCTTACCGGCGTCGATGATCGCGTACACCTGGTTATTCTCGCCCTGGATGTCTTCCAGCGGCGTTTTGGAATAGAAACCGACAAAACCCGATCTCGTGGAATACAGCTGACTGTAGGCGGTCATCGGAAAGGCAAAGGCCATACAAAGAATGGCAGAAAGAACAAGTTTCATGATATGACGATTATGAGATGATTAATTATTAAGCGCTCCCTGGTGGACCCAGGCGACGATAGTATTGACTTCACAGGAAGGCAGCATGGGTAACTGATAGGGCATCGGTGTCACAGTGCCCGTGTGTGTGACGGCACTCACCAGGTCGCCGTTGTCGACATGTACTTTCAGATCGGCATAGGTGGTCAGATCGATGCCACTGAATGAATTGGTGCCAGTGTGGCAGGTATAGCAATTGTCTTGCAGGATACTGACGATCTGGGTGGAATAAGAAACCCCTGTCGTATCGCATGCATCGCTGCCCACAGCCAGCCGGTCGGCGCTCTCTTTGGCGCAACCGGAAAGATAAAACACGATCCCACTGACAGCAATAGCTGCTAGTATGAACTTCCCCTTCATATTGGTATATTTAATTAATTACTTACGCATTACGCAATCAACCAGATTGACATCCATAAGATAACCTGTACAACGGCCTTTGACGGTCACGATATCGCCGCTCTTCGGCTCGGGATCAGGCTTGATACCTGCAAAGAGTTGGCAATTGATGCCTCCGCCGGTGCCTTGCGGAGATAGTATCCACACTTCTGCATTGCCGTTGTGCTGGATGTCGCTCAATTTGCCGGACACTTCAATGACCTTTCCGAGGTACTTCTGATCGGCAGCATGTTCATTGGTCTGGTACTGACTGTACAACGAGTCCGCCTCGATAGTAAAGTCTGCGGTCTCGCCCGCAGCGCTCTGATGTGGCTTAACATAGAGATGCCAGGCCCATGCAGCAGCTAAGAGCAGGAGCAAAGGGATCCCTATCCACAAAATGGTTCTTTTTTTCATATTAATTTTACCGTTAAATTGTTACCACAGCTGGTGTGTGATACCTATGTTCAGGCCAGCGCTCATGATGGGCAATCGACCGCTTCCTATACCGGAAAGGGGTATCCGCAAATAAGGTTCTATTCTTAAATTGCCGATTCTTCCGATTCGTTGCTCGAACCCAAGGCTTAGGTTAATGATCGAAAACAAGTAGTTGTCATGCGCCGAATCAGTCCAGTTTCCACCCGGCCACGCAGCTCCGCCGTTCTCAACCTCATAAGCGTATTTCTGTTTGGTCATGAAATACGATGAAGCACCCGCCGTAGCAAACCAGGTGATTTTCGACCCCGGGTTGAAATTATACCGGACGTTCAACGGGATTTCCCACATATTGCAGCTCCCGTTCACACTTTGAAGGCTCGTGTAAGCAGGCAGGCTCACCTCGCCTTTGTAATACTCGCCTGCCGTATAATACTTCTTCCGGTCGAGATAGACACCCGATTCCACCGCCCAGTGGCTGTTGAAGGCATAACCCAGCAGAAGGCCCCAGGTGGTACCGACCCCTTTAGTTGCCTGCATTTTGACCGTACTCAGGTCCGGCGCTCCGGTCAACCCGATGTATCCGTGACCGCCTTTTGATTTTGCAGTTGCTTTTTTTGCCTGTTTCGCACTGCTGTCTTTCCGGGCCGCCGGCGCCTTGACGTCGACCACTACACTATAACTCCCGGCGGTCGGAACCCTCCGCAGATCAAGCCTCGAAGATTTCGCATCACGTGCTACGCCC
>Ga0302309_10000740_pt1 | contig 34604 bp, 30 predicted proteins | sample III_Palsa_N1_1_FD_200453 | JGI IMG/M metagenome (GOLD analysis project Ga0302309, IMG submission 200453) | Peat permafrost microbial communities from Stordalen Mire near Abisko, Sweden - III_Palsa_N1_1 | ecosystem: Environmental > Terrestrial > Soil > Palsa > Peat permafrost | place: Sweden... | reverse complement strand
CATTCCTCTTTTAATACCCTCAATTACATGCGGTGGAAAAACATCTTTCTGGATTTGAAATGAAATTTTTGAGGCAATTAAAAAGTCTTTAAGCGCCTTTGATTGTTTAGCATTTTTCGGGTGTACCAAGATCGATTCCATATATTCAAAAATACTATTTCAAATAAAACTATTCAAAGAATATTATCCCAAGAAATATAGCCACCCGTCATGCCGAACTTGTTTCGGCACCTCATATGCCGTAAGCAATAGGTAGGTTTGCAATAGGCATGTCGAACACCTAACAGTAGTGAATATCCTGTGAGGTGCCGAAACAAGTTCGGCATGACGTCCTTTTTAATTTCAGTCACATATACTTTCCTCTCAATATTGTATCATCCGCTTTACAATTAGCAAGTGATTGATTAATTAATTATTTTCGGCGTTTTAACTGATTAAAATGCAATACATAAAATTCAGCCGCATGATCGTTGCGGCAGCGTTGTTCCTGTTGGCCATTAACACAAAGGCCCAAACCACCGATTCTATAAAATACGACCATAACGAGCTGTTTGGGCCGATAACCTGGCCGGTTACAACCGGCGATACCCGCTCGGCAAGTGGCAAACCAGGCCCTAATTACTGGCAAAACCGTGCTGATTATGTCATTCACGCCAGCTTGAACGAACTCTCGCAAGACACTACTATCACCGGCGATGTAACCATCGATTACACCAATAATAGTCCGGACAAGTTGGATTACTTGTGGCTGCAACTGGATCAGAACCTTTTTAAGCCCAATTCGCGTGGTGCAGCGGTAACCCCTATCAGCGGTGACCGCTTTGATGTGCGCGGGTTTAACCGCGGCGGTTATCACATTGAGTCGGTAACGGTTATTTATAAAGGCGAAACCTATAAAGCAGATACGATTATCACCGATGCACGAATGCAGGTACGCCTAAACACGCCGCTTGGCGCTAAAGGTGATAAAATAGCTATTAAAATCAAGTACAGCTTCTCCATACCATTTTATGGCGCCGACCGCATGGGCCGCAAGCAGTTTAAACAAGGCTGGGTTTACGAAATTGCCCAATGGTACCCGCGCATGTGCGTTTATGATGATGTGGAAGGCTGGAATACCTTACCATACATGGGCCTTGGCGAATTTTACTGCGATTACGGCGATTTTGATTACTACATAACTGCACCGTCAAATATGCTGGTAGTTGGCTCAGGCGACCTGCAAAACGGCGCACAGGTGCTTACTCCTACCCAACAAAGCCGACTGGCTGAAGCCCGCAACAGCGATAAAACCGTTATGCTGATAAAGCCTGAAGAAGTTGGCCTGCCCGAAACACACCCTTTTAAGGGCACATTGACCTGGCACTTTAAAATGGACAACAGCCGCGATGTTTCATGGGCTGCTTCAACAGCATTTATTTGGGATGGCGCGAAAGTTAACCTGCCATCAGGCCGTAAATGTATCGCTATGGCTGCATACCCGGTTGAAAGCTCTGGCAACGATTCATGGGGCCGCGCTACCGAATATTTGAAGAACAGCATGGAAATATACTCTAACGAATATTTTGAATATCCGTGGAATGGTGCTACAACAGTATCGGGTGTGGCATTAGGTATGGAATATCCCGGCATTGTATTCTGCCTGAGCAATTTAAAAAACGGGGGCCTTTGGGGAGATATTACGCATGAGATAGGCCATAACTGGTTCCCAATGATCGTAGGCACCAACGAGCGTAAATATATGTGGATGGATGAAGGCTTCAATACATTTATCAATGTTTGGGCGAGCGACCATTTCAACAGTGGAGAATATAGCGCTAAAAAACGTACTGGCGGTAACGGCGGTGGGGCACGCAGTGGACGCAGGCCTCCTCAAAATAGTACTGTAGATCCGTTAATGACGCCGCCTGAGGCTATGGGGCTAAATAGTTACGTACAATATTATTCTAAAACTTCCCAGGGCCTTACTATTTTACGAAACAATATACTTGGCCCGGAACGTTTTGACTACGCATTCAACGAATACATTAAGCATTGGGCATTCAAGCACCCGCTGCCTTACGATTTTTTCAGGGCGATGAACGATGCCGCCGGCGAAGACCTGAACTGGTTTTTTAAACCGTGGTTCTTTACCAACTGGCAGAATGACCAGGCTATTCAATCTGTTGATTATGTAGATGATAAACCTGAAAACGGCGCAATAATTACTATTGTGAACAAAGATAAAATGGCTTTGCCGGTTATAGTTAAGATCACCCAGGAAAATGGCACGGTTGAAACGTTGCACTTACCTGTAAATGTTTGGCAGCGCGGCGCGACCTGGAAGTTCAAATATCCGTCAACATCAGCCATAAAAACCGTAGAGCTTGATCCTGATAAGGAATTACCGGATGCCGACCGGTCAAATAATACCTGGAGTAGCAAATAGTTGCTTTTAGAAGCAAGAGATAAGAGTCAAGAATCAAGACTGGATATAAAGTCTTGATCTTGACTTTTTTTATTTTGACAAATAACGTCAACAAAAATTAAATTATCCTTTCCAGACTTGACATCACTCCTATTTCCCTGATTCTATTCAATCGAAAGCCAAAAAATAAAAAGTCTTGATTCTTGTTTCTTGCATCTTGATTCTTTTACCGTATTTTAGTCTGTTAATTAATTTACCCATGACTATCCCCATATACCAGGCTGATGCTTTTACCGATAAGTTATTTGGCGGCAACCCTGCGGCCATCTGTCCGCTGACCGAGTGGTTGCCCGATGAAACCATGCAAAAGATCGCCATAGAAAACAATCTTGCCGAAACTGCTTTTTTTGTCAAAACCGATACCGGTTATAAATTAAGATGGTTTACACCCGAATATGAGATAGACTTATGCGGCCATGCCACGCTGGCTTCGGCACATATTATATTTACTGAACTAGGCTATACCGGCACGGAAATACATTTTGAAACGGTAAAAGCCGGTACACTCCACGTAAAGAAAGACGGCGATAAATACACGATGGATTTTCCGTCGAGGCCACCTATACACATCGATCCTCCTATCGGCCTGGTTGAGGCTTTGGGCGAAAAGGAGCCGGTAGAAGTGTTAAGGTCGAGGGATTATTTTTTGGTGTATGAATCGGAAGATGATGTTGCCGAAATATCGCCGGATTTCTTCGCGCTTTCTAAAATGGACACCATTGGCGTTATCGTAACCGCTCCCGGCAAAGAAGTTGATTTCGTATCGCGCTTCTTCGCACCCGGCGCTGGCATCCCCGAAGACCCGGTGACAGGTTCGGCGCATTGTAACCTTATACCCTACTGGGCCAAAAAATTAGGTAAAGATAAATTGCATGCCTACCAGATATCCGCCCGCAAAGGCGAACTATGGTGCGAACTAAAAGGCGATAGAGTACTGATGAGCGGTAAGGCGGTTACTTACCTCAAAGGCGAGATAAATATAAGCAGCCCCACCTAAATCCTCCCCGGTAGGGAGGACTTTAGCTTCAGGATTTTCAAAAGTCTCCCCTACCGGGGGAGATTTAGAGGGGGCCGCCCGTTCAATATCCCACCGTCATCTGCTCCCTAACATGCATCGGGTTTTCTATCTCGTCAATTACCGCGACAGCGTAGTCTTCCATTGAAATATAGCTGCGGCCATTAGCATCTGTAAGCAATTGATTGGTTCCTGTGCGGAATTTACCGGTACGTATACCCGGCGCTATTTCTGCTGATGGGCTAATGTATGTCCATTCCAGTTCTTTTTCCTTTTGATATATTTTCAGCGCTTCGCGGTGCGCCAATGCCGATGGTTTATATGCCGCAGGTAAATCAGGTGTATCAACCAATTGTTTTCCCGGCGCTACTTCAAGGCTGCCCGCGCCACCTACTATAATAAGGCGTTTCACATGCGCCTGTTTCAAACCATTTATAAGCGGAACAGCCAGTTCGGTAATGGTGGATGGATTTGCACCCTTCGTATAGTTATATGCGCTTACAACAACATCCTGGTCGAACGCGCCGGTTTCCACATCCTGCGAGTTGAACAGGTCGGCTTTAGCGACTTTTAAATGCTCATGTATTTTAGTATAATCTTCCGGATGGCGTACTACTGCGGATACATCGTGCCCGCGGTTAAGGGCTTCGTCAACAATACGGCTGCCGATACGGCCACCGGCTCCAAAAACAGCAATTTTCATAGGTGTGCAGGGTTTTGATGGTTAAACTATCGTTAGATATAAAAAGTTTGGCAATCTTAAATATAAAGCTGCGAAACAATGGTCATTTCTGTGTGGAATTTGCGCATTTTGTGTATAAATAGATTTTATAATACGGGAATTTTATAACTATTTTGAGGGTTGGTATTTTTCGGGCTTCTTACAAAATAAATGCAGCTTACTTCATTAGAGATCAAGGGTTTTAAGAGTTTTGGCGATAAGATCAACATTAATTTTAATGAGGGTGTTACTGCTATTGTAGGCCCTAATGGCTGCGGCAAATCAAACGTGGTGGATTCCATCCGCTGGGTTTTGGGCGAGCAGAGTACACGCATGCTCCGGTCGGAAAAAATGGATAATATCATTTTTAACGGCACCAAAAGCCGCAAGCCTGCCAATCTTGCCGAGGTATCGCTCACTTTTGATAATACCAAAAACATTCTTCCGGTTGAATTCTCGCAGGTTACGCTAACCCGTAAGCTCTACCGCAATGGCGACAGCGAATACCGCCTGAACGATGTACAATGCCGCCTGAAGGATATTACCGACCTCTTCCTCGATACCGGTATCGGCTCTGATTCGTACGCCATCATCGAACTACGGATGGTTGACGAGATCATCAATAACAAAGAGGGTTCGCGTCGGAATTTATTTGAAGAGGCATCGGGTATATCGAAATACAAGCTCCGCAAAAAACAAACCTTTTCGCGCCTGAAAGATACCGAGGCTGATTTGGAACGTGTGGAAGACCTGCTTTTCGAAATAGAAAAGAACCTGAAAACGCTGGAGAACCAGGCTAAGAAAACGGAGCGTTATTACCGTATCAGGGATCAGTATAAATCATTGAGCATTGTGCTGGCTTCGTTCAGGCTGGCCTCGTTCAGCGAATCGCTGGCAAAGATAGAGGATAAAGAACAAGCGCAGCAGGCGGAAAGTTCCGGCATCGCAACTCAAATCGATTCGCTCGAAGCCGGGTTGCAGCAGCAAAAACTCGATAGCTTAACCAAGGAAAAAAATCTTTCGATACAACAAAAAGCTACCAATGAGCATGTCGCTAAGATCAGGGCGTATGAAAGCGATAAAAAGTTAAAGAACGAGCAGCTAAAATTTCAGCAGGATAAAGAAGCCACGCTGAATGGCGAACTGGAGCGCGATCGTAACCAGCTAAACCATGTGCTGTATAATATTAAGCGACTTTCGGAAGAAAAATTACTGGAGGATGAAACATTTGAAACCGTCCGCGAACAGGTAGCTGACCTGAAACTCGCGGTTGATGAATTGAAAGGCCAGCAAAACTCGGCCCGTGCGGGATTAAATGAGTTGACAAACATTAACAACAGCCTGCAAAACCAGGTTTACAAGGCTGAAAAAGACCTCGACATATTACAAATTCAACAACAGGCGCTTGAACAGGAAAGCTTGCGCAATATGGAAGATGCCACTAATAAAGAGGCTGAACTCTCCCATTTTAACGAGGTAGTGGCGGACCTGCAGGTCCGCGCGGAAACCATGGAACAGGAATATCAGTTCCTGGTTGATTACGAAAAGCATTTGCAGGACGAGATAGAAACCATTGAAGACCAGCAACACGGCACACGCGAAAACATTATTGCCGACAGCCGTAAGCTCGACGCCAAACAGAATGAATACAATCTTACCAAAAGTATGGTTGATAACCTGGAAGGCTTCCCCGAGTCTATCCGGTTCCTGAAAAAAAATGCCGACTGGCCACACAATGTGCCGCTTTTTAGCGATGTACTATTTTGTAAAGAAGAATATCGCATCGCTATTGAGAATTACCTCGAACCGTTGATGAACCATTACGTGGTAAATAATTACGATGAAGCGATCAGCGCCATCAACCTGTTAAGCAGTTCATCAAAAGGCCGTGCGCAATTTTTTATATTGGATAGTTATAAAACAACTTCACCGGAAAATAAAATTCTTCCCGCCGGGGAAAATCTGGGAATGGTTATTCCAGCTCTTGATGTAATAGAAGTCGACATTTATTACCAGGCGCTTTGCAATCATCTGTTACATAATGTTTATCTCATTAATGACCACAATGACAATGGCCTAACCAACCAGTTATTGCCTGACGGAATTATACTTATAGGCAAAAGCGGGAAGTTCAACAAGTCTAAACATACTATGGCTGGCGGGTCAGTTGGCTTATTTGAAGGTAAACGCATTGGCCGCGCCAAGAACCTTGAAAACCTTGCCAGGGAAATTAAGGAAATAGAAACCCGGGTAAATTATTTTAAGAATAAAGCTCAGGAACTACAAAATAAACACGTTTCGCTTAAAGCATCAGGAAAAGCCGACGCATTAAAGCAAAGAGCGCTTGATTTAAGTCGCCTGAATACCGAACTCATCACTGTAAAAACACGGCAGGAACAATACCAGGCCTTCATTACCAACAGCCTAAACCGAAAGGATGATATTGCAAGGAAAATTGGCAGTATCAAAGAAGAAATGCTGGTACTTGAACCTCAGCTTGCGGAGTTAAAAACACAAAGGCAAATTCAAAATGATGAACTTATTGAGAAACAAGCCATATTTAATGAGCTAAACGAGCATGTTTCGGTACAATCGAATGCTTATAACCAGGAAAATATACGTTTTCACCAACAGCAGAACAAAGTTTCGGGATTGGTAAAAGACCTGGATTACCGTGAGACGCAAAAAGAGCAACTGGAGAACCGCATCAAACAAAATAATACCGAACTGGATAAAGTAAAACTCGCCATACAGGAAAATTTGCAGCAAGCCGATCATTCCGATGATGACCTGCTGGAAATGTATGCCCAAAAGGAAGAACTGGAAAAAGCCACACAGCAAGCCGAGCAGGAATACTATGCATGGCGCGGAAAGATCACTGAAACGGAGAATGAGGTAACTGCACTTCGCCGCAAAAAAGATAATGCAGCTTTTATTGAAAACGAGCTGCGTGATGAACGCAATAACCTTAAACTGGAACTGAATGCGTTGAAGGAGCGCCTTTCGGTAGAATTTAATGTTGATATCCAGGAGCTTTTAGATACCGAAACGACTGCCACTGAAAGCGAAGAAGAGCTGCGCGAAAAAACCGAGAAACTGAAACGCCAGATGGATGATTTCGGTGCGATAAACCCGATGGCGGTTGAAGCCTATAACGAGATGAACGAACGTTACCAGTTCATCCAGGCACAGAAAAAGGATTTGAACGACGCCAAAGAATCGCTGCTGGCAACCATACAGGAAATTGACGATACCGCCCGCGAAAAATTTATGGCAGCATTTACAACCGTTCGCGCCAATTTTATAAAAGTATTCCGCTCGTTGTTTAATGACGAAGATTCATGCGACCTGATACTTACCGACCCGCAAAATCCGCTCGAATCGGATATCGACATCATTGCCAGGCCAAAAGGCAAGCGTCCGCTATCCATCAACCAGTTGTCCGGCGGTGAAAAGACTTTGACGGCAACGGCTATCCTGTTCTCGCTCTACCTGCTGAAGCCTGCACCATTCTGTATTTTTGATGAGGTTGATGCCCCGCTTGACGATACCAACATCGATAAATTCAACAATATCATCCGGGAGTTCTCGAAAGATTCGCAGTTCATTATCGTATCGCATAACAAACGCACTATTGCTAGTACAGATGTGATCTATGGCGTTACGATGGTTGAGCAGGGAATTTCGAGGGTAGTCCCGGTTGATTTGAGGCAATTGGCAGATTGATTTTCCCATCAATGCCGTTGGCTTCAGCCAACGGTTATAGCTACAATAAAAAATATATGGCTTTAGCCAAAATGGCATTATGCAGGGCTTTCAAATTCGGCTAAAGCCGACTATATTTTCTTGTATTCCGTTGGCTGAAGCCAACGGCAATAATTATGTGGCCTAAATCTTCCCCGGCTATCTTTTTAATTTATGTATTACGAGTGGCTTAAACTTTTGTCGCTCCATTTTTAATGCCACCGTACTTTGCTGGTGCAGCGAAAATGCTGTCTTATTAACGGCAAATCCCCTAATCACTGCATTACCTGTAGTAGTATAGCTACCGGTTTTTACATAGCTTAAAGCATGCGCCAGCAGCATTTCAGTGGAGTCGCCGAAATCTTTGGTTACATCATCGGCTGCGAGCACTCCCGGGAAATCTGCCGAGGCAGGCGCAAACCCAGTGTAATAATCGCCCTGGTTTGCCGAATTCTCCACGGATAATTGCGGTGAGTAAATAATAAACTGACTTTGTGCGCCGATAGGTATAGGTATTTCGCCGACCGGTTTGCCGTAGGTGGTATCCCCTATCAGTTGCACAGTCATTTCCGGGCGCAAATTGTTTATGGTCAGTTCGCTCGACGAAGCTGTTGCATTCGTCACAATAAAAAACACACGGTTTATTGCCAGCGACAGCTTTTTTGAAAAATCAACTTTATTATTCGCGGGCAAAAAACTGCCGGAAGTTATGGTGTACTTTTTGGCCAGTAACGGGTATTGGTTGCTTTGCAAACCGCTGTTAAAATATTTGGTGTACATTAACGTATTGCTTTTACCGGCCGGAACAATCAGATCATCCATATATTCCGCCGTTTCGCCCGCACCGCCACCATTGTAACGGAGATCGACTACCAGGTCATTAGCGCCCTGGGATATGAAGTAGTTAAAAGCATTGTCCAGGTTTGGTTGCGCATTGGATAATTCGGTAAAACTGTTAAATGCTATATAACCGACTATATGCCCGCTGCCAAGATTAAAAGTTTTGTAGGCAAGCACCGGGTTTACAGTATAGCTTGCCGTATTTAGAGTAACATTGGCAGTTGTGCCATCCAGTTTGGTTACCGTTAAAGTTATGGTGCTTGAATAATATACCGCGTTTATTACAAAATTCACATTACCGCCATCGTCATAAGTAAGGTCGCTGTTGCCGTTTATGCTGGTTATTTCGTCGCCACGCTGTAAACCGGCCAATCCAGCCGGTGAGCCGGCATAAACATATTTTATTCGCAGATCATTTATGCCGATGTAGATCGGTTCAAAGCCAAAATCGCCATTGGTGCCGTTTAACGAAGCTGTTTCTGTACCATTGTCGATAAAAGAATATTTAGGTGAAGTAGGGTCGGTTGGATAATACTCGTATGGTTTGCCGGTAGATGGATTGATCTGTAGCTGCGATATGGCAAATATTTCCTTGCTCAAAGCCGACATATCGTTATCCCCCATATACGACCGCGGATTAAATACAGTATAAGATGGTATGGCATTATTCCACAAATAATCTTCCTTTTCATACAAATACAACGAATCCTTTAAAAGATCGCTCGTACTCGCAACAGCGGTTTTATTATCCTTTTTGCAGGATGATAATGCAGCGGCAAAAACAGCAATGGCAATGTAAAGTATCTTCTTCATCTGTAATTAAATACTGGGGTAGAGATTCAAGAGGCTAGAGGCAAGAATCAAGACTAAAATTGATTATTTGTATATTATCATGCCCGTACTTTCCTGGCTCTTGCTTCCCGTCTCTCTCTCTTATTTGTTATAAAAACTGCTCAGCGCTGATGTGGTCAATACCACAAGCCTGTGCGCTTAAACGGTCAACTTCGGCATTTTCTATCATAACAATATCACGCCGTTGTAAATTATGCTCTTTTAATATATGATGAATGGCATCCGGCTCGGGTTTAGGCAATATTTCGTCGGCAAAATAGCAGGTCAGGTATTGTTCAAGCCCGTGCCATTCGGTTTGCTTTAATTTATTTAACTGCTGTGACGGGTTACCGTTGGTTAAAATAAATATTTTTTTGCGGTCGACCACAATTTCCTGCAATAATTCGAGCATATTTTGGTAAAGCAATAGCTTTAGCGGTAATTTGGCAGTAAGCAGCAGGTTATTAAATCCCTGCCGGTATTTTTCGTCAATTTTAAACTTTTCCTGCACCCGGTCGAACACAAAGTCTTTTCCTTCACTTTCATAGGTCGATGTCATCAGGCCGAGTATGGCTTTAGCATCGTATAACTCGGTATATTCTATCAGGTTGGCAAACAGGTAATACACCTGCAACAGGTAATCCTTTTCGGGATACAGCACGTTATCCAACTCAAAAATAAAGGCAGTTTTACGTTTGTCGATGTCGCTGTATTTCATCAGGTATTGTAAAATGTAGAGACGCAAAATTTTGCGTTTCTACACAGTTAATATTTTTATTCCGTATTCATCAAATAATTGCCCGGCTTCTTCCAAAAGCAAACGTTCGTTTTTTCTTAACGGGTAGATCACGCCGATATTACGATCAAGGCACAAGGTAAGCATTTGGTGACTGTAAGCGTTTGACGCAGGATCAGGCAGTTTGACCATTTTGCCGGTTTTCAACATCAGTTCGGGCAATTCAAGGTGATCGCCTAAAATAATATCATCGCTGTTCAGTTTATTTTTAAGCTGATAGGCCTCAGCCGTGGTCGCTGCTGTTATCAGTATGCTCACTACTGGATAATTAGTCCGTCCTTCATTAATAACCGCCTGTCTGATAACCCTGCAAGCTCCTCATTATGCGTCACGATCACAAAAGTCTGGTCGAATTCCTTGCGCAGTTTCAGGAACAGTTCATGCAGCTCACGGGCATTCGTCGAGTCGAGATTACCGGATGGTTCATCGGCAAATATCAGCGCGGGTTTGTTTATCAACGCCCTTGCAACAGCTACCCTTTGCTGCTCGCCGCCGGAAAGTTCGCTGGGTTTATGGGTTAACCTGTCGGACAAACCAAGCAGTTCCAGTAATTCTTTAGCCCTTTTTTCTGCTTCGGCGCGCTGTTTGCCGGCTATAAAAGCGGGAATACATACATTTTCCAGTGCATTAAACTCAACCAGCAAATGATGAAACTGGAATATGAAACCGATTTTAAGGTTACGAAACAGGCTAAGGTTTTTATTACTGAATGTACTTAACTCATGCCCCTCTATAGATAGTTGACCTGAATCAGGCCGGTCTAAGGTTCCCAGTATACTCAGCAGTGTGCTCTTGCCGGCGCCTGAAGCACCTACAATAGTTACTATCTCGCCCTTTTTTACATCAAGGTCAACACCCTTCAAAATATCCAGTTGTCCGTATGATTTATGTATCGATCGCGCTTTAAGCATGGGGCGAAGTTAGTGATTAGTGATTATTTAGTGATTAGTAATTGGTGTTTAGTGATTAGTATTTTTAAATATAACCGGTTATGTGAGATTGAAGACTATAAACTTTGTAAAAAATATATTAACTAATCTCTAATCACCAATCTCTAATCCCTATTCCCAAACAAAATCTTACATTTGGCACAAATCTGCATAAAAAATGAATATTCACGAATACCAGGGCAAGGCTATATTAAAAAGCTATGGTGTAAGGGTACAGGAAGGCATACTGGCCGATACTGTTGACCAGGCTGTTGAAGCTGCTAAAAAACTAAAAGATGATTACAACTCAAGCTGGGTTGTTGTTAAAGCACAAATACATGCCGGTGGCCGCGGTAAAGGCGGCGGTGTTAAGCTGGCCAAAAACCTCGATGAAGTAAAGGAAAAGGCAGGCGCTATTTTAGGTATGCAGCTTATTACCCCACAAACCGGTCCCGAAGGTAAAAAAGTGCACAAGGTTTTAGTTGCCGAGGATGTTTACTATCCGGGCGCAAGTGAACCTAAGGAATATTACATAAGCGTATTGCTTGACCGTGCCAGGGGCCGTAACGTGATCATTTATTCAACCGAAGGCGGTATGGATATTGAGGAAGTGGCGCACTCAGCTCCTGAAAAAATTAATAAGGAAGAAATAGACCCTAAAGTTGGTTTGCAGGGTTTCCAGGCGCGTAAGATCGCGTTTAACCTGGGCTTGTCGGGCGATGCTTTTAAGGATATGGTGAAGTTCATCACTGCTTTGTACAAGGCTTATGATGCTACTGATTCTTCGCAATTTGAAATAAACCCGGTTTTAAAAACATCGGATAACAAAATATTGGCTGTTGATGCCAAAGTAAACCTTGACGACAACGCGCTGTTCCGTCATCCCGATTTTGCCGCTTTGCGCGACACCAACGAGGAAGACCCGATGGAAGTTGAGGCCAGCAAATCGAACCTGAACTATGTAAAGCTCGACGGTAACGTAGGCTGTATGGTGAATGGCGCTGGTTTGGCCATGGCAACAATGGATATTATTAAAATTGCCGGTGGCGAGCCCGCCAACTTTTTGGACGTAGGCGGTACTGCCAATGCTGAAACTGTAAAAGCTGCTTTCAACATCATATTGAAAGATCCGCATGTAAAAGCTATCCTCATCAATATTTTCGGCGGCATTGTACGCTGCGATCGTGTGGCGCAAGGCGTTATCGACGCCTACAAGGAAATTGGCGATATCCCGGTACCGATCATCGTACGTTTACAGGGCACTAACGCTGTAGAGGCAAAAGAACTGATAGACAATTCAGGGTTGAAGGTTTATTCAGCTATCCTGCTAAAAGATGCCGCTGTATTGGTAAAGGAAGTTTTAAATAGCTAATAGAGCCAATCCATTAGCTTGCGAAGTTTCTAAAACTTCGCAAGTTTGTTAAAATATTGAGAATGTAGAGACGCAAAATTTTGCGTCTCTACATGTTTTTATTCTACCAGTTTTTTCATCTCGCCAAATATCCATTGCCAGTTTTGCTCGGAATGCTGTTTGGCTTCCTCGCTTTTCACATTATCCTGTGCAATTGTCAATGTGGTAACGCCATCTTTTTCATCCAGTTCGTAACTTACGTTCTGGTAATTTTCGGGTTTATCTTCCGTGCCTGACATGCTGCTCCAATAGCTGTATTTTACATATTTGCCCGGCACCACATCCAGTATCTTGCCGTGATCTTCGTATTTTTTGCCTTCCCATTCGCCGCTCCAGGTTATCGGGCTGCCCAGTTGCCAGTCCGTGGCCACATCGGTACCAAAAAAGTATTGCTTTACAATTTTCGGGTCGGTAAGGCCCTGCCATACTTTTTCAATCGGCGCGTTAAATTTTACTTCAGTTTTTAAGGTGAGATTTTCCATATTTTAAGTGTAGTTTTAATGTTGATGTATTGCTTTTTGTTCTCCGTTTATCATTTTCGACCGGATCAGTTCAAAATCGTTCTCCCCTATCTCAAAAAAACCGAAACGGAAACGATATCCCCAGGCTTTTTTGTCTTCGATGAAATCCAGGTCGTTTATTAGTGGAGTGATCGGTGTTTCTTCGTAATGATAATAGGTCACATTCCGGCGATAGGGAATAAAATCATCTGACATTTTGTGTTGGTATAATTCCTCATCCTTAATCTGCCCTATTGCTGTAAAAGCCTTTAAAGGTTCATTGCCTGTATAAGATATTTTTGGCGAATAAAAGATTACCCAGTCGCCGGTATGTAATTTTTTTAATGAACCCGCCTTACCGTGGTTGGACTGCATAAAGCTGCCCGCCACACCTCTCGAGATGTGATCTTTTGAAACGACTACGATATAGTATTTTGATGCCGGCATTATTTATTTTCAACAAATATGCCGGTGGTTTGTGACAACAGTATGTCAGCAGGAAGATAAATATTTTCCATACGTCATTGCGAGGAACGAAGCAATCTCTGCTCTTGCAAATCAAAAAGGTAGTAGTTCTATAAATGACGTCATTTATAGAACTTTCGTTTGATTGATTGGGATAGTTCAGTCCAAAGGACTCCTTCGGAGAGATTGCTTCGTTCCTCGCAAAGACGTGTCTGTTATTGGGAATGTTATTTATTGCACCACCGCCGCATTCCGTTGCAGCAACCCCTCTGTAATCGCCAATACCCTGTCCTTTAAACTAACCGGTTCCACAATTTCGGCCTGGTCGCCGAACATCATGAACCAGCGGGCAAAACCTTCAAGCGAGCTGGTAAGGAAGGTCATTTCTATTATGCCGTCGGTTTCGGCCTCAGATACAAAACCGCTGTAATATTTTTGATTGCTCAGGTTGGGATAAACCGCTTTTTCAACCCGTATTACCACTTTATACATCTTTTTATCTTTAGCAGTTTGCGCTATGTAAGCCTGTAACGTGGGGTGCTGACTGGCGAATTTTTTATCAGTTACCGTTAGTTTTTTAATACGGTCTATTCTGAAATCGCGGTAATCATCACGTAACAGGCAATAGGCTAACAGGTGCCAGAAACTATCCTGGTAAAATATGCCCACAGGCTCAATCTCGCGGCGGGTGTCCTGTTGGCTGTGATAGGCGAAATAATCAATAGAAAGCACACTTTTTTGAACGATGGCATTCAGTATGGTTTGTATATACCCATTATCCGGAACCTCTACCTGTTTAAAGTTTTTCAAAACCAATATCTTGCCGTCCATGTCTTCCAGCATATCTTTTTCGGCCGTTTTCAGTATAGCCCTGATCTTATACATGGCCGAACGGTGGCTCGCTTTTGTTGAAGCATCCGTCAGTTGTTCAACAAATTTTTCGGCTGTTAAAAAAGCGGTGGCTTCCTCACGGGTGAACATTACCGGCGGCAGGCGGTAACCATCCATTATGGAATATCCTACTCCGGCTTCGCCAATAATGGGTATGCCGGCTTCTTCCAGCGTTTTTACATCGCGGTAAACGGTGCGCAGGCTGATATTGAACCGTTCGGCAATATCGCTGGCCTTTACCACCCTGCGCGATTGCAACTGGATTAAAATGGCTGATATACGGTCGATGCGGTTCATTAAGCCAAATTAACAAAAACAAACTATATTAGTAACACATTATATACCTATGGATGAAAAGATTATAACCTTTGAAACATACCACGACCCGATGCTGGCGCATATCGTCCGTTCGAAACTGGATGCTAATGATATCCCCTGTTTTATTGAGGACGACCACATGGCGGGGTTAAATGCGTTGTATAACCAATCAACAGGCATCAAACTTAAAATATTTGAACGCGACCTGGAAAAATGCCGTGAGATCATCAACGAAACGGAAACTATACTGGAAGACCATACCGATATCGACCCGGAAACCGATTATACCATTATTTGCCCCTTTTGTGCGTCTACCAACGTTTCCCGTATCGAAATCTCCAACCGGCCCGACTGGGTGAACTCGCTTTATAATTTTTTTGCAGCAATATTCCCCTTCTATACACCCAAACAATGGCATTGCTTTAATTGCAAGCAGGATTTTGAATAATACCAGTGAAAATATTGTACAATATCAAAGTAATATTTGGGTGACTTTTAGTGGACATCTTTTAATATCTCCCCGCCTAATTATATATTAGCAAAATGTACAACCGACGTAAGTTCATTAAAATATCCGCTGCCGGTGCTTCGCTGGCAACATTGTCCCGTTCAGTTTTTGCAAAGGCTTTAAAACCGGCAGATGCCGGCGGTTTTCCTATTGTTATTTCCACATGGAATTTTGGCGTAGCGGCTAACCAGGGCGCCTGGGAAATACTGTCGAAAGGCGGCCGCGCGCTGGATGCTGTAGAGGCAGGCGTACGCATTCCTGAAGCAGATATGAAAAACCATACGGTTGGCCGCGCCGGTTACCCCGACCGCGACGGACATGTTACACTGGATGCCTGCATTATGGATGAGTTTGGTAATTGTGGTTCGGTAGCTGCGATTGAACATATAGCCCACCCTATTTCGGTTGCCCGTTTGGTTATGGAAAAAACGCCGCATATTATGCTGGTTGGCGATGGCGCTACACAATTTGCCGTTGAGCAGGGCTTTCCGAGAGAAGAACTGCTTACGCCGGAATCCGAAGCTGCATGGAAGGAATGGCTCAAAACGGCCAAATACTCGCCGGTAATGAATATAGAGAATAAACAGATGCCCGGCAGTAAATATAACCACGATACCATTGGCATGCTGGCTTTGGATGCAAAGGGAAATATTTCTGGTGCCTGTACTACTAGCGGCATGGCCTTTAAAATGCATGGCCGTGTAGGCGATAGCCCCATAATTGGTGCAGGGTTATTTGTTGATAATGAGGTTGGCGGCGCGACTTCAACCGGTGTAGGCGAAGAAGTGATCCGCAATGTAGGCAGCTTTTTAGTGGTTGAACTGATGCGCCGGGGCTATCACCCTGAAGATGCCTGTAAAGAGGCTGTGCAGCGCATCATCAAAAAGAAACCGGAAACAGCTAAGAATATACAGGTGGGCTTCCTCGCTATTAACAAAAAAGGCGAATACGGCGCTTATGCAATTCAAAGCGGCTTTGAATTTGCCGTTTGCAACGCCCAGCAAAATGATCTAATTGTAAAAGGAAAGAGTTTCTATCAAACAGCAGGGTAACTTTATTTTACTGCTGTATATTACCTGTTTATGATAGCATCTAATAGAAAAAATCTGCCGAAAATCATTTATATTGCAATAGCTAACTAACAACCGAAGATACTGCCATGAACTACGATCCATCAACCATGATCTCTCTATATGATCCAGCTTGAAGTTTGCGCAAATTCAGTTTCATCGGCTTTGGCGGCGCAGGAAGGCGGTGCTTTCAGAGTTGAGCTCTGCGATAATTTAGAAAATGGCGGCACTACCCCATCTTTCGGGCAGATATTACAAGCCCGCAAACAGCTCCATATCAAACTATACCCGCTCATCCGGCCGCGTTCGGGAGATTTCTTATACAACGACCTTGAATATGAAATAATGGCTGCTGATGTACGCAATTGTATAGAAGCCGGCTGCGATGGCATAGTTACCGGGCTTTTGAATACAGATGGTACGGTTGATAAACCTCGCAACCTTGAACTGGTCAGACTCGCTAAACAATGGGGATTAGGTACAACCTTTCATCGTGCATTTGACATGTGCGCCGACCTATACCAGTCGCTGGAAGATATTATAGAACTTGGGTTCGACAGGATATTGACCTCAGGCGGTAAAAGCACTGCAATGGAAGGCGCAAGCGTTATTGCACAATTGGTTAAAAAAGCTGCCGGGCGCATCACCATTATGCCGGGGAGCGGTGTTGACGAGCATAATGTGGCCGATTTGGTATATTTTACCCATGTAACTGAAATACATTCATCCGCCCGTAAAACCGTACAAAGCCAAATGCAGTACCTTAACGATCATATCATTATGGGCAGTACGCTTGGCGCCGAATTCAACTTTGACCAAACCGATCCGGAACGGGTAAAAAAGCTTATTAAACTGGCAAATGGCTAAGTTTACTGGATAATAATATTTGAGTTATGAAAACTCTGTGCCCTCTTTGTGATCTCTGTGGTAAATTTAACCACAACGGACACAGAGATGGGAACACAAAGAACGCGGATGAATATTCCTTCGTTACCTTTTTATAGATCGACATTTATTATGTCTCAACCTAAAAAAATGTAACCGGCAATACCACTTCTATCCTATTTCTCCCGTTACCGCCGAAAATATCCGGGTCAAGCAAACGGCAGTACCTTACGCCAAATGAAACTGATTCCTGGTTAAACCACATTGTATCAAAAAACACCTCTAATCCGGTCGACCGGAAGTTAGCTTTGAACGGGCTACCATTTGTGTAAAAATCACTGGCATGTGTATAATCATAAAAGGCGTTTCCGCGTATACGCTGAAAATAAACAAGATTAGCAAAGCCGCCATCAGGGTAAACTATCGGGAAGGCATAATTTACGCTGGCGAGGTTCATATCATACAAATTCTCGGCGGTGTAACCGCGTGAGAACGGGAAATCATTTGAAAAGTCAATCACACTGTTGGCATTGCCCTTTTGCTGATGCGCCAGGTTAAAATACAGGTTATGGTTAATGAACAAACCGGGGAAATAGAAATAGCCATCTGCCAAAAACTGGGTAGAGCTAACGCCCGTGACCGCATCCTTATAATTCAATGATATGCTTTGTCCAAAACGCGGGTAAATATTTTGTTTAGGCTGCTGTATGCTGTAGCTGAAATTGATATAATTACTGAGATAACTATATGAATAATTGGAGAATTGCGAACTATTGCCCGGTTGAAAAGCAGCGCTGCTGTAATACAGGTTGCTGCCAATGGTGAGATAGGTAAAGCTTTTGCCGCTGCTGAGCGTAAGGGGCAGTTCCAGCCCACCATACACATCGGTCTCGTTCCAATAAACATTTTGCCCGCGATAGTACGACCGCCTGTCGAAAATATAATCGGCTCCTCCTGTGATATACGGGAATAAAGCGCCGTAAATGGCGCTGAAACCTAATTCCTTATAACCTTCATCGCGGTTATAGGTAAATGACAGGTTGGATTGGAGCGTATTCAGCACATTTTCGCCGGCGAGCGAAAACGTATAATTCGGGTCGTCAAAATTGGGTATCAGGCTGTGAAAATTAAACAGGTGGTGCGATTTATGGTATTTGGTAACTTTTAACGAGCTATCCACAACCGAGGCCAGCAGATCGGTTGACGAATCCCGCTTCAGGGCGGTGATATTAAAATCAGGCAAAACTGCAGGGCCGGTTTGTTTAATTTCGAGCCATTCAAGGTTTTTATTATCAACTTCGTTAACCTGGTAGCCAAAAGCTGTAAGGCCAACCCAAGCCGTTTTTTTAGGCGATACAGCCGGCTCATAATAATCTACAGCACCATTGTTTTTCGGGTTTGGCAGCCAATACATTTTATTGTTGGTGAGGTCTATCGAAAACAGGTCGTCCACATTCCCGGATACAGTAGAGTAATAAACATAATGACCGACTACCTTCGGAAAAGATATCGGGCAATAAGAAAATATGGTGAGGTATTTTACAGCGCCTGTATAAATATTCACTTTGGCCAGCGCCATCATCCCTTTGCTATTCCGCACAGCCGATATGAGGGTATCTTTACCATAAAACCTTGGGTATGTAATAAACAAATGCTGTTTATTTGGGATGATAGTTTTTACTTTACCATCCGCTGCATTCAATAAAACAATATCGCACCTGCCCGACGGCGCTTCCTGTGCCACTGCTATCGTTTTGCCGTCTTCGCTGAAGGATGGCGCGAAGTATTTGGTGCCTTTGGTAATACGCCGCTCTTTGCCCGTATTGATGTCCAAAATTCGCAGTTCGCTGTAATCACGATAATTCCAGCGCAAATCGGGCCGATAGCTGGCGTAAACTACCTTGCCATTGTGGTAATCAAAATAATTATCAAGCGAATAACTGCGTGTGGCTATCTTTTTTTCCTTGTCGCCTTCCTTTATCACAAACGCCGGTATGTGGTCATACGGGCTTTTCATGTAAATGAGTGTGCTGTCGTTGATAAAGGCTGGGTATTCGCGGTCTGCACCGAAATGTTTATTTCTATTTGCTTGTGACGGTGCCGCCGATTGTTCAGCTGTAAATTGTTTTTTAAAATAAGCTAAACCATCATTCCTAAACTGCTCAAAACTTACTCCTGAATATTTCTTTATCGCCCGCTCAAATGGGTAAAATCCGCCCTTATAGGATGCTGCATCGTGCGTTACATTTTTCCAAAAGTAGTCACCGTATTTTTGGCGACCGTATGACACAAGCATATAGCCCAGCGGGTACCAATCCGGGGTGAAATCAATGTATGAGCCGCTGCGGATCTTCATATAGTTGTAATCCCTCCCATCAGCCCATAAAGCCCTGAAACCGGCGAGAAAATAAGGCAGCCTGCCCCTGCCCTGGTCGCTTACATGGGTTTCGTTAAAAACTGCATCGCCTTCAAAAAACCAGTTCGGTACCGATAGCTCATTGCCGACCGCCTGGCCGCCTTCGCCGAATAAAATGCGCAGCACATGCGATACACCCACGTTAAAGTTATTATACTGCTGCACATGCCTGAACTCGTGGATAGCTAATTGCTCGTCCCAGGGCAAGCTGCCTATATCGAAGCTGTTCTGTTCCGGCGTAAGGTAAAACTCGCTTCTGAATGGCGCTAACTGTACATAAGCGTTAGAAATGGTGGTTTGGTTCTGCAATAAAATGCTCACCTGCTTTTGTTTGTAGCCGATGGTGGGCTGTATGGCCTTATTCATCTGCTCCACAATATTGGCTACCCGTAGTCCTAACGAATCCAAGCCAACCGGGAAGATGACTTTGGCAGCCGGTGTATTCACCTGTTGCCATTTGATGGAGGGTGGGTTACCGCCGAATTCCTGTGCTTTGGTGTAAGTAGCAGTAAAAAGTGGCAATAACAGTAACAGGTAGTATAGTTTTTTCATTGGCGATGTGAAAATAACGAAAAATGGATCAGAATTTACAGAATTAAAGAATTAACAGAATGTGATGTTGGTTATTGTTTGGAAGATGCGGTTTGATAAAATTATTTGTTATCTCTCTATCCTAAAATGAATTTAAACTGTGATTCGGGCAAAAAATTACTTAAAATTGCCGCAGATTTTAAGGCCGGTAGAGTTGCCTGCAAAACAGCACTTTCGCCGACTGGTTAATTGTTATTTCTTCTCATTAAAATATCATACATATGAAAATTACCGTAGTTGGGGCCGGAGCTGTAGGCGCCACTTGCGCCGATAACATCGCAAGGAAAGAACTGGCTGAAGAACTTATTTTATTAGACATACGCGAAGGTTTTGCCGAAGGTAAGGCTATCGACATTATGCAAACTTCGGCATTGCTGGAGTTCGACACCAAAGTTAAAGGCGTAACAAACGATTATGCTGCTACTGCCGGTTCGGAAGTAGTTGTAATAACCTCCGGCCTGCCGCGTAAACCGGGCATGACCCGCGAGGAACTGATCGGTGTAAACGCCGGTATTGTAAGAAGCGTTACCGACAACATTTTAAAGCATTCGCCTGATACCATCATCATCGTGGTATCAAACCCGATGGATACCATGAATTATTTAACGCTGAAAGCAAGCGGCCTGCCAAAGAATAAAGTTATAGGCATGGGCGGCGCGCTGGATTCGGCACGTTTTAAATATTACCTGAGCCAGGAATTAGGCTGCTCACCTGCCGACCTGAACGCAGTAGTAATTGGCGGTCACGGTGACACCACCATGATCCCCTTGATCAAACACGCTACCTGGAACAGCATCCCGGTTACACAGTTCCTGAGCGAAGAACAGCAGGAAAAAATTGTAAAAGCTACTATGGTTGGCGGCGCAACGCTTACCGGCCTTATCGGTACCTCGGCATGGTATGCGCCGGGTGCAGGCACTGCCTTTATGGTTGAAAGCATTGTTCGCGACCAGAAAAAACTCCTCTCCTGCGGTGTAGCTTTGGATGGCGAATATGGCCAGAAAGATATTTCGCTGGTTGTGCCTGTTGTGTTAGGCAAGGGCGGCTGGGGAAAAATCGTCGACTTTAAATTAAGCGATGCCGAACAAGCCGAATTTAACAAAAGCGCCGGAGCCGTAAGGGCAATGAACCAGGTGCTTTATGACAGCAACGTTTTGTAAGGAAAATTTCGTTTATTACTATAAAAAATCGGCTTCTCAAAAGGGAGCCGTTTTTTATTCAATTGTCGTACGCCAGACTAAAACCAATGGGAACGGTATACATGCATCGTACTGGCTTGCCATTTTGCATACCTGGATGCCATTTTGGCCCATTTGTTAAACATCGTATGGCCTCGTCCTCAAGATCTTTTTCCGGACTTCTTAATACTTTTATATTACTTATAGAACCATCCTTCTCGACAATAAATTGTAAATATACTTTCCCCTGTATATTATGTTCTTTCGCATACGCCGGATAACGCATATTTCGCTGTAAGAAAATATAGAATTCAGGACACGACGGCTCTTGTTGTACAGCCGTAAATATCATATCAGATATTCTGCCTAATGGGTGCATTTTATCTGACGAGGATATTGCACTACCTTTTTTATATATGGTGCTATCGATAGTATTAGCATGCTTCGTATACCATGTACCTTCTTCCACACTATCTTTTACCATGCCTTCTTCAAGTTCGGTTGTGAAATCATCGGAATACTTTATCCACTTACCATTACCATTTTCGGTCAAAACCTTACCTGTTGAGTCGCTGCAATTAATAAACTTTAAATTATAATCCTTAACATAAGCTTCATCAGCATACAATTTTCCGTTAGGATAATAGAGTGTTAAATTGCCGGAGAGTACCCCATTACTATATTGTTTAATAGATTTTTTATAGCCATTTCTATAAAATTCGACATTCTCGCCTTCAAATGTCAAAAAATTATACCGTTGTGTCCTGGAGTATCCCATCAACTTGCGTTTCCAATTAGGATAATATTCAAGTATAGGGTAAACTTTAATACCTGAACTACTGTCCGCCGGCATAATCACCAAAAAATAATCAGCACTATCTTTTATGCTGGTGAGCTGGTTATGTTTATCAAAATAATACAACAAGGTGTCTTTGTCGGCAATTTGGTGTTTTTGTGCATAGGTATCCTGGAACAACAGAAAACTTAATATTAGTATAAATGTGCTTTTTAACATTTGAAGAGAATATAATAAAACTAATGATTGTCTAAAGTGAAATTTAACGGCATAGTCCATTGAGTACGTACAGCTATGTTGTTTTGTATACCGGGCTGCCATTGGGGGCTGAGTTTCAGCACACGTAATACCTCATTGCTAAAATTTTCATCGGGGCTGCTTAAAATTTTAATGTTACCTAAGCTGCCATCCTGTTCAACTATGAATTGCACAATTACCTTGCCCTGTATATGATGTTGCTTTTCATAATCGGGATACCGGATATTATGCGATATATATTGCCAAAATCCGGGACATTCCGGCGCTAATTCAATTGCACATGATGGTTCACTATGATCGATATATAAATCTTTATTGCTGCGTGCTATTATTTTTCCATTACGGTATTCTATAGTATATCGTAAGGTATCCAAAATCGTTTCATTCCATACACCCTGTTCCAGGCTATCGCTTATCGCACCTTCATCAACTATTTTCTTAAAGGCATTATCGTAAATTATCCATTTCCCGCTGCCATTTTGTGTACGTATTACTCCCGTAGAATCACGGCATTCAATCAATAAAATATGGCCGTCATCAGCATGTGCCCTGTAGGTATACAGTTGGCCGTTCGGATAATACTGCATCATTTTACCCGTCAATTTACCATTTGAATAGTTTGCTGTGGCGCTTTTTCTCCCATTACTAAAAAAAGTAACGAAAGCACCGTTATAATTGAGCTTATCGAACTTTTGAGTGGTTGAATAGGCTGATAAGGTCATTTTTGAACTTTTATCATATTCAAAAACCGGGTATATTTTCTGTCCCGAACTGCTATCAGCGGGCATAATCACCAACAAATGTTCAGCACTATCTTTTGATGTGGCAATAGCACCATATCTCATATAATAGCGAAGTGTGTCTTTGTCGGTAATTTGGTGCTGTTGTGCATGAACAAATTGCGCCAATAAACATAGCGTCAAAATCACGGTAGTTTTTTTATTCGATATCATAAATTTCCATCAAAATTCAATTGGTACACTATATTTTACAGCTACTGGTATACCATAAAGTTTGCCCGGCAGCCATTGAGGCGATGACGCCACCAACCGTATAGCCTCCGCATTTAAACTGGGTGCAGGGCCGCTCGCAATTTTTACATTATCCACGGTCCCGTCTTTTTCAATTGTAAATTCCACTATAACCTTGCCGGTTATGTTATGTTGCCTTGCATACTCCGGGTACCGCATGTTGCGGTTTATAAACGAGTAAAACGTATCCATTCCCAAACCAAAACGAGGTTCTACCATGATTTTCTTAAAGGGATAGGCTTTACCGTTAATGTCATAACCTACACCCGATACCACGTCGCCTTTTTTAAATATACAAGTGTATTTAATGCTATCGCCTGTGGAACCATTCCATTCACCATCTTCAAGGCCATCCTTTACATACCCTTCGCCCCAGTGTTTGAAATCTCTGTCATAAGATATCCACTTTCCATTGCCGTCCTTACAGATCACATTCCCGGTAGAATCACGACATTCATTCAGAAACATCTTTTCATTGTTATGCCTGAGCTGGTTCTTTAATATGTATAAATTTCCGTTTGGATAATATAGTATTACATCCCCTACCGATTTACCATTGTCATACGTTTGGAAACTCCGTTTATGGCCGTTATCAAAATATTGGTAACAGCTTCCCTGGAATTGCAGTGGCAATGTGGCGCGGATTGATTTTGTTTGAAGTTTTAATTTGCCATCAGCATAAAATTCATTAATGATAAATAAATTGGGGTCTACCTTATCGGGTGGCAAAACAACTATAAAATAATCTGCATTCGCTTTATTAGCTACGATTTCGCCTGTGTTTTTAAGATAATACAGCAGTGTGTCCTGTTGGGCAGTAGCCTCTTTTTTAAAAGCGAGTATTATCAGGAAAAATATAATTATCCTCTTCATTTCGGCTTAGATCATTCAGGGCATTAAGATAAAAAAATATCGTAAAATTATTTAGTATTAATTTGCCCGAAAAAACACTTCCATTAATGTGTGTAATATGCAGGCAATTAAATTATTATATGAAATATCAAACATTTATTCAAAAAATACATTAATGTTTCTTAGCATGTCTTATATCAATTGTGCCGGTACAAATTCAACCTATGCTATCAAAAAAAATCAATATCATCCTGCTTATCCTGTTATCAGGGTGCTTTAAACTGCATGCGCAGGATAGCACGCTGGTTGGCAAATCGGTTATATGGAACCTGGATACCTGTATCAGCTACGCCAAAAGAAACAACATACAAATAAACAGCACCCGCTTAAGCCAGCAAACCAGCCAGCAGCAATACCTGTTGGCCAAAGCTGCCAAACTGCCAAACCTTGCCGGCACGGTTGGCGAAACCGTTGCACATGGTAATAACGTAACCTCATACAATGGTACGTTAGGCTCGCGTTTTACCACGCAGGGTTCTTATGCTTTAAATTCCGGTGTTACGTTGTTTAACGGAGGCTTACTAAATAATACCATCTCGCAGGCTAATGTTGCTGTAGAACAAGCCAATTATGCCATTATACAGGAAGAAAACGACATCACCCTGCAAATTACACAGGCTTATTTACAGGTGCTGCTTGATAAGGAAAACCTGATCTATTACCACGACCTGGTGAGTACTTCCATCGCCCAAACCAAGCTGGAGCAGCAGCGCTATAACGTGGGCAGCGTAGCCCGCAAGGACCTGATCCAACTGCAGGCCGACCAGGCAACCGATCAATATACCCTCGTACAAGGTCAAAATGCCGAAAAAGGCGACCTGCTTACCCTGAAACAACTGCTGCTTGTACCCACCGACACCCGTTTTAATATTGTAAAACCCGATACGCTTGTGGCGGGTGATACAACCGCAACATCGTTACAGGAAGCTGAAGATATAGCGTTAAAAACGCGTCCTGAAGTGAAAAATAGTGAGTTGGGCGTACAAATAGCGCAATATGGTGTAAAGATTGCCAAAGCGGGTTATTTGCCTACGCTGTCAGCAGCGGGCGGTGTATCATCGGGGTATGTAGATGGTACGCCATCGTATTTCTCACAGTTGAACAGCAATTTTTACCAGGAGCTCGGGCTTACACTTTCTATACCAATTTTCACAAGGCGGGTGGTGAAAACACAGGTTGAAGAAGCGAAAATTAATGTCGAGCAAGCTGATCTTACTTTAGATAACACCCGTATCACACTGTCGCAGACTGTTGAACGCGCCTGGCTCAATTTTCAAAATGCCAAAAGCCAGTACGATGCGGCAGAAATACAGTTTAAATTTTACCAGGAAACTTACCGTATTGCAAACGAGCAGTTAAAAGTGGGCGTTGCCAGTATCGTCGATTTCCTGGTGCAGAAGAACGAGTATATCCAGTCGGAGCAAAGTTTTGTACAGGCCAAATACAACATGATACTCACCCTGAAAATATATGACTTTTATAAGGGGATACCTATCAAATTATAACCTTAAGCCATCATGAAAAGAAAAAATATAATCATTATAATCAGCATAGTTTTAGCGGCGGTGCTCATTTGGTTCTTTTTTATCCGGAAACATGCGGCGCCGGTAGTGCTTGAAACTGCTAAACCAACCTATGGCTATATTGCTACCAGCGTTACCGCAACAGGCAAGATCGAACCTGTTGATACCGTAAGCGTGGGCACACAGGTTTCAGGCACGTTGCAATACCTGTATGTAGATTTCAACTCAAAAGTAAAAAAAGGCCAGTTGATCGCCTCGCTCGAAAAAACCTTGTTACAAGCTACACTGGAACAGGCACAGGGAAGCCTGCTGAATGCACAGAGCGCGCTCATCCTGCAAAAAAACAATTACCAGCGCCAGAATACGCTTTTTAAAACAGATGCCATCAGCAAAGCTGATTATGATTCGGCGCTTTCGGCCTATAATTCGGCTAAAGCAAACGTTACAGCGGCCCAGGGTGGTGTGTTGATGGCCAAAAAGAACCTTTCTTATGCTGATATTTATTCGCCTATCGACGGCGTGGTGCTTAACCGGTCGATCAGCGTGGGGCAAACGGTTGCGGCATCGTTCAGTACGCCTACCCTGTTTGTAATTGCCAAGGATATTACCAAAATGCAGGTGGAGGCCAATGTTGATGAGGCTGATATCGGGGATGTCGCGCAGGGAGAACGCGTTTCCTTTACGGTTGATGCATTTATAAACGACCAGTTTAACGGAACGGTGGAGGACATACGGCTGCACCCCACGGTATCGGCTAATGTGGTCACGTACACCACCATCATCAATGCGCCTAACAATGATATGAAGTTAAAACCGGGCATGACGGCCAACATCATCATTTATACCAAAGAGGTAAACAATGCCCTGCTTATCCCGGCAAAAGCCCTGCAGTTTACGCCTGATTCAACCATGCTGAAGGATTATAAAATAGCAGGCAAGGTTGAAAAAAGTGGGAAAAGCAAACATAGCGGCATGGGTCTCGGCGGAAGTAATGCTACCGTTGTACACACCGTAAAAAGCCGCAAGGATAGCGCTGGTGCAGTGCCCAGGCAAATGGCTACCATATGGGTGTTGAAAGACAAAACCATTAGCCGTAAAAGAATACAGATAGGGCTGAATGATAACAGCAATGTGGAAGTATTGAAAGGGCTGGACACAGCAGATCGCGTAATAACCGGTATTTCGGTGGTAGCGACAGGCACAGCCAGCACTTCATCAAGTACATCAACAGGCGGCAGTCCATTCCTGCCTAAACGGACCGGTGGTGGTGGCGGAGGAGGAAAGGGCAAATGAGCGAAAAGATACTGGAAATACGCGAGCTTAAACGCGAGTTTACTATGGGCGCAGAAACCGTGCGGGCGCTTAAGGGTATATCTTTTACCGTTGAGGCCGGCGAGTTTGTTACCATTATGGGCAGCAGCGGTTCGGGTAAAACAACTTTGCTGAATATTTTGGGCTGTTTGGATAAGCCAAGTATAGGTGATTACCTTTTGGATGGCGTTGATGTAAAAAAGCTGTCGCGCGATGAATTGGCCCAACTGCGTAACCATAAAATCGGCTTTGTTTTCCAGGCATATAACCTGCTGCCGAGAACTACCGCGCTTGAAAATGTGGAATTGCCGCTGCTTTATAATCGCGAGGTAACCGCAGAACAAAGGCGTGAAAGGGCTATAAAAGCCCTGGAGGCCGTAAAACTGGCCGACCGGCACGATCATACGCCCAGCCAGCTTTCGGGCGGGCAGCAGCAGCGTGTGGCCATTGCAAGGGCATTGGTTAACGAGCCAATAATGATACTGGCCGACGAAGCGACAGGCAACCTGGATAGCCGGACTTCATACGAGATAATGGCTTTAATGCAGGAGCTGAACCAAAAGCAGGGCAAAACCATTGTATTTGTAACACATGAGCCCGATATAGCTTCGTTCAGCAGCAGGACTATTATGCTGCGCGATGGGATTATTCAAAAAGACACTAAAAATGAAAACCCGCGATCAGCAAAAGAAGTGCTGGCCGATTTGCCCGTAAGTGACGATTACCTGGTAACGAAATGAGCTTATATAATTTAATATTGATAGCATTAAGGGCGCTTCAGCGTAACAAGCTGCGGGCTTTTTTAACTATGCTGGGCATTATTATAGGCGTAGGCTCGGTTATCGCAATGGTAGCTATCGGGCAGGGGTCGAAACAGAGTATCCACGATTCCTTATCGAACATGGGCTCAAACATGATAACCGTAAGCCCTGCCAGTAACCTCAACGGCGGCGTAAAAATATCAGGATCGAGCTTTCAAACCCTTACCAGCAAGGATATCGTCGCGCTTAAACGCGATGCGCAGTACATTACTGATGTTTCCCCGGCAGTTAGCGCCAAGGGACAAGCGATAAATGGCGCCATGAACTGGCCCACTACCATGTCGGGGGTTGATCCCTCCTACCTTGATATCCGCAAGCTGACATTGAAGGACGGCATTTCATTTACTGAGCAGGATGTACTTACTTCGGCAAAAGTTTGCCTTATCGGTCAAACGGTTATTGATAATCTGTTCCCGAATGAAAACCCAATTGGTAAAGTTATCCGTTTTGGGAATATACCTTTCCAGATCATCGGCATACTTAACCCCAAAGGCCAGAACGCTTTCGGGCAAGACCAGGATGATATACTCATCGCACCCTACACCACCGTGCAAAAACGAATACTGGCAACCATCTATTACCAAAACATTTACGCCTCGGCAGCCAACGAACAGGTTACTGATGCGGCGGTGACCGAAATGACCAACATATTGCGTGAATCGCACCGGTTAACGAGCAATGAGGATAACGACTTCCAGGTGCGTACACAGGAAGAGCTTATTAATACCTTAAGCTCAACCAGCAGCCTGCTTACCGTTTTGCTCACCGTAGTTGCCGGCATATCATTGGTGATCGGCGGTATTGGCATTATGAATATTATGTATGTTTCGGTAACCGAACGTACCCGCGAAATCGGCCTGCGCATGTCTATCGGCGCACGGGGTAAAGATATTTTGCTCCAATTTTTGGCGGAAGCTGTATTGATCAGTATCACCGGCGGTATTATCGGGGTGTTGTTGGGTATACTTTCCTGTGCGCTGGTAACGGCCACATTGGGTTGGCCTACTATTATTTCCGAATCATCGGTAGTACTGTCATTTGTGGTTTGCGCGCTTACAGGGATATTCTTCGGCTACTATCCCGCCCAAAAAGCTTCAAGGCTTGATCCGATCGAGGCGTTGAGGTATGAATAATTACCTATTGTTCAAAATATCTTTCAAGTCTGATGTCGTAACAGTTATATCAACACCTTTTTTAGCCAAACCTTTAATAAGCGCTTTGTCACCTGTCCAAAATTTTGCATTGAGTTCAATCGAAAGTGCTATAAATGGTGTATCATCCTCATCAACATCCATTGCCAGTTCAAATGCTTTAGTCCACGATTGTATGCTTATTTTATTTTCCGGTACAAATTTCAAGTTGTTCAAAACGAGCGTTTCTATTTTTGAAAGGCTGATTTGATCAAGTTTTGAATAGGAAGCTATTTTGGAAGAATATTTCTTTAACTCATCTTTTAATAGCTCAGGAGCAAAAAAAGTAAAGTCATCCTGGATATTCATCATAATCTCACCGATCGGAGATTTCGGATTTAGCAGCGTACTAAAAACAATATTAGTATCTACTACTAAATTCACTTAATATACTTTTCTTTGTTTTCAGCCCACCAACGCTTTTTCGACTCATTCGCCAGTTCATCAGCCTGCTGTTCTGTTCCCTGACTTTTTCGTATCGCTTCTTTATATTTAAGATAGTTTATTATCCGTTCAAACCCGGCAGTATCAATGTCAGCAGGCAAGCGGAAAATTATCTCATTGTTTGTGCGTTCAATCACCATGATAACAAATATACAAAATATACATTTTTTACTTGAATAATTTTCTGTGCCCTGCCGTGCTATTATCCAGGATAAAAAAAGCATCCAGGCTTGATCCGATAGAGGCATTGAGGTATGAGTAATTAAAATCTTATCTTTCGTTCTATGATCGGAAGATATATATCAGGTATTTTAAGAATAAGTCTTGTTGTGGCAATTGCGATTTCTATATTTATCGCCTTAAAAGATGAGTTTACTTCCTATAAATTATTTATTCTGTATTCCAAATCGCCGCGTAACCTTTTGGGGTATATCCTTTTAATACAATTTATAGGATGTTACACGATTTATATGATCGGCAACGCAATCCTCGAATTCAAAAATAAACCTATAAGTTTCAAAGTTCTTTATATTATCAGTGGGTTGATAATCGTAATTCTTAATGCCTTAATGATTGTTGATTTTATTTCGAGTGACGATAAGATAAGCCGCATACGTCAAGACTATTGGGCCGATGCATTGGCACTAATTGCTTTATTTTTTACGATAACTGATTTCTTTTCATTCTTCATCAAAAAGAAAGGCGAGCCTAAAAACAAAAATAGTCACCGGTATAACACCGATGACTATAAAGATATTATTCCTGATTCATGAATTACTCCACCTCAACACCCTGCACTTTAAAATCAAGCGCCTGGCCAAATGCTGAAGTACGAATAGTATATGGGATAAAGACGCCATTTTTCAGTTCACGGTAATCGGCAAAATCAACCGGTCCGCTGTCGGGTGCATCCACTTGTTCTCTCAGCTTAAAACCGGTTTTTACATCATAATAATTTTTGATCTTCACTCCGCTTGGTGTGGTAACCGTTACCAGGTAAGTAAGCGCATCGCCAACTATCTGAATACGGCCGGAAAGTTCAAGATTATAGCCATCTTTCATGTATTCTAATTCCGGGAAAATTTTCAATTTCTCTTTAACTACATTTTTGTCTGAAGCGTTCAATTGCACCGGCGTACCTCTTTCGGCTGTGGAAACACTGTCACCGTTAACTGTCGTTTGTGAGAAAACCATATTGTTGTAACTGGGCACTACTACGCTTTGAGAATAGGTGCCGGGCGCTTTGTATTGCTGCACATTAATAATACCTATGCCCTGTACTTCCGCCGAAGCACTGTCGGTAAGACTTTTGATAGCCGCAATTTTGCTTTCGCCGCCAATAGCGTCAATGCATCTTTTCAGGACATCTTTCGCCGTAGTTCCATCGGGAACAGTGATGCCGCTATATGAATTGTTCGATGGATCAATATCAGGCAACACATGGTCGGGATCAATAACCGCCGAGACGATTTTTGAGGTTGATTTATACGGAAAAGTCCACTCACCGCCACGTTGCCATATTTCGGCAGGTAGTTTTACAACACTGCTTTTACCATTTTCTTCCTTTATGGCGATGGTAACCGGCAGCGCCATTCCTTCAAGATTATCAATGGTTATTAACGAGCCTTGTTTAGGGTCGTTACTGGTGTATTCGATGCCTTTTATGGCCTGATCGAGTTTCCAGGTTTGAAAAAACCATTCGTTCCAAAACCAGCCAAGGTCCTCACCTGCCGCGTTATCCATCGTATGGAAAAAATCCCAGGGCGTAGGATGTTTAAACGCCCAGCGCTTGATATAGGTCTGGAAAGCATAATCGAACCTGTCTTCGCCTAAAACCTGCTCACGCAATACGGCTAAAGCCAGCGCCGGCTTTTCGTATTCCGTTATGCCCGAAATTTCTTCGGTAGTTACATCCGGCAATGTCATAATTGAATTTTCAGTAGTCGGAAAGTTCCCTGGCGCTTCCCGTTGTACATCCGGTTTCTGATAATACTCACCGTTGTTAAACACTTTAGTATCAACCTGGTTAATAAAAGTATTAAACCCTTCATCCATCCAGGCATATTTCCGCTCATTTGAGCCAACAACCATCGGGAACCAGTTATGGCCGAACTCGTGGTTGGTTACTTCCCATAATTCACCCTTTTTTGACTTCGAGCCGCAGAATACGATACCCGGATATTCCATACCGCTAACCGTTCCGGCCACATTGGTTGCCACCGGATAGGTGTATGGGAACCACTTATTTGAATAAAGCTCGATAGCGCCCTTTACATATTCTGTAGAACGGCCATAAGCATCCCAACCGGCCGATTCAACCGGATAAACGGATTGCGCCAGCGCAGTTTTACCGCCCGGCAGGTTTATACGCGCAGCATCCCATATAAATGCTTTTGAAGCAGCCCATGAAACATCGCGCGAGTTTTTGCAATAGAAATGCCAGGTCAGTTCGGCTTTGGCCGGGTGTAGTTTGTCGCTTAATATTTCGGTTGAATCTTTAATAAAGAGTGTTTTGTCACTTTTACCGGCAGCGGCCAAACGACTAATAACAGTTGGCGTAAGCACCTCATTAGGGTTAAGCAGTTCGCCGGAACCTACCACAACCAGGTTTGATGGCGCAGTTACGGTATAATCAAAATTGCCGTATTCGAGGTAAAATTCAGCGCCTCCCATGTATGGTATCACGTTCCAGCCGGTAACATCATCATAAACTTCCATACGTGGGTACCACTGGGCTATTTCGTATATCCAGCCGTTTTTTGTCAACTGGCGGCCCATGCGGTCGGTGCCATATTCAGGGACGGTAAAAGCATAATCTATTTTAAGCTGAATTTTGCTCCCGCCCGAGCGCAAAGTATCTTTCAGCCTGATCTGTAGTCTCGTGTCGGTTACTACATAATCAGCTTTTTCCTCTCTGCCGTTTACAATTACGTAAACACCTTTTATCTCATCGCCGTTGGTAAATGATTTAACGCCATTACGGCTATCGCCAATCGTGGTGGTAGCAGTGCCACGCGAATCTTCGCGATAAATATTCTGATCAAGTTGCAACCACAAAAATGCCAGCGCATCCGGGCTATTATTCGTATAGCTGATTACGGTTGTGCCGCTAACCCGGTGCTGCGCGGTGTCTAATATTACGTTCAGCTTGTAATCGGCACGGTTTTGCCAGTATTTAGGCCCCGGCGCACCGCTAACCTCGCGGTATTCGTTACTGCTTTGCGGGTAAAACAGCGGCATGAAGACCTTAAACGGATCGTATTTGGATGCCGTAGTATCGCTGCTTTGTGCAAAAATGGATTGACTGCCGCTGCATATTAAAAGCAGTATTATTATTTTGATATGTTTCATAACTCGCCGTAAAACAGTTCTTTTAAATCGGATTGCAAATGTAAAAATATTTGTTAGAGTTGGAGTTTGGGGAAGCTATATCTAAATAGAGTTTCTGGCGGCCACATTTTAACGCGACCCGGTAGACTCACCCGGTCTTTGCTTCGCTCGACCACCCTCTCTTCGCTGCGCGGAAAGAGGGCAAAGCCATAAGATTTCACAAAATATTTCCGTTTAAATCTGTAGTTACCCTCTATCCGCGCAGCGAAGAGAGGGCCGACAAGCGATTTAGCGTAGTCGGGGTGAGTCACCGGGTCGCGTTTTCGCCATATTTCCCTGCGCCCTTTTATCCTATTTTTTATATTTTTGCAGACAATCCGGGATATCACATTCCGGGTTTCCCCATAAATGAATATATCAGTTGTAGTTCCATTATATGATGAAGTAGAATCATTGCCCGAGCTTACCTCATGGATCAGCCGCGTAATGGACGAAAATAAATTCACTTACGAGATCATTCTCGTCGACGATGGCAGCAAAGATGGGTCGTGGGAGATGATACGCAAGCTGCGCCAGCATAACCATAACATCAAAGGCATCAAGTTCAGGCGCAATTATGGTAAATCCGCCGCGCTGAACACCGGTTTCGAGGCCGCGCAGGGTGATGTGGTAATTACCATGGACGCCGACCTGCAGGACAGCCCCGACGAAATACCGGGACTGTATAACCGCATTGTCGAAGATAAATACGACCTCGTTTCGGGCTGGAAAGCCAAACGTTACGACCCGATAACCAAAACAGTACCCACCAAACTATTCAATGCCGCTACCCGCAAAATGTCGGGCATCGATAACCTGCACGATTTTAACTGCGGCCTAAAAGCTTACCGTAAAGATGTGGTAAAAAACATAGAGGTTTACGGCGAAATGCACCGCTATATTCCTGTTATAGCCAAATGGGCCGGTTTTACCCGGATAGGCGAACAAGTGGTTGAGCACCGTGCCCGAAAATACGGCAAAACCAAGTTTGGCATGAGCCGCTTTGTAAACGGCTTTTTAGACCTGCTTTCTATATTTTTTGTCGGCAAATTTGGCAAGCGGCCTATGCACTTTTTTGGCTCGCTGGGAACATTGAGCTTTTTGGCCGGAACAATTTGCGCCATCTGGATCATAGTCGATAAATTATATAACATAGCCCACGGTGTAAAGCATTACCGCGATGTAACCGAACAACCATTGTTTTACATTGCATTAGTTGCAATCATATTAGGCTCGCAGCTATTTCTCACCGGTTTTGTCGCCGAATTGGTGGCCCGCAGCGCCAGCGAGCGCAATAAATACCAGGTTGAAGAGGTTATTTGAAATTAGATTTGAGATATGAGATTTGAGATATGAGATTAAAACCACAGTTT
>Ga0302309_10000739_pt1 | contig 34605 bp, 28 predicted proteins | sample III_Palsa_N1_1_FD_200453 | JGI IMG/M metagenome (GOLD analysis project Ga0302309, IMG submission 200453) | Peat permafrost microbial communities from Stordalen Mire near Abisko, Sweden - III_Palsa_N1_1 | ecosystem: Environmental > Terrestrial > Soil > Palsa > Peat permafrost | place: Sweden... | reverse complement strand
TGCATCCGATCTACCGGGATATTGAAGCGCCAAACTATTTGACCAAAGATGAGGCCGAAAAATTGGAGCGCGGCGAAGTAGCTAACGTCGAAAAGTTCATCACCGATGAGGAAGGTAAATCCAAACAGGTGCTAATTGAATTCGATAAAGAGACAAATGAATATGTCATTACCGATACCGAACAAATCCTGGCACCCGATGCGGTCAATGGCATGAAGCTCACTGCCGAACAAAAAAAGAAATACCGTAAGGGCCAGGAGGTGGAGATGCCGGACGGCACCACGTTTCAATATACAGCCGTTAAAAAAGAAGGAATGCGCTCCAATAAGCTGCACCTGATCGCGTCTTTAATTATGGATGGAGGCGTTTCTTTTATGCTGTATAAACTCCTGCATGGCTTGTTTGCCAAAAAGCGGGATGAAAAGCAGGCGACCCAGCTCAGCCCGCAGTACCGCGAAGCCTTTAAGGAGTTCCAGAAATGGCAGAAGGAGCGGCAGGCGCAAACCGAGCAGGCACCGGAGACAGAATTGCAAAGCGACGAAGAACAATTTTTATCACGCTGATGCACCCGTATTTAACCCGACTGGGGGTGAGCCCTGAAGTGCAGGCTTTTTTTGAACCTTATTATTCGGCTGTTTCCAGTGACCTGCTTTTTCAGCAGGGTAATTACCGCGAACATTTCGGTTTTGCTTTTCACCGCATACCCAGCGGCGGTGATTTTTGGCTTGCCGGTGAGTTAAACCTTTCTATGGTTGAACGGGTGCTGATCAGTAACTCGGCGATGGACGCGATAGCTTTTCTGCATTTTTTCGGACATAGTTTGGCGGATTGGGAAAATGTCCTTTTTATCTCAACCGGGATAAAGCCAACGGCTATACAGCTTCGCTGGATAAGGGATCAGCTGGGAGGCAAACACCTGACGCTGTTATTCCCGGCTGATTTACCTGGCAATGTCACTGACCTGAAGGTGGCTGCGGCTTTCCGCCGTATGCCTGCGGCGGCTTTCCTGTCTGAAAAAGAAAGACTTAACATCTGCTTCCGGGCTAAGGTGTACGAATTTGATCAGCAAACCTTCACGCTCAGCGCTTTTGAACGGGCGTCCGCTTATCGCTTTAAGGTCGCTTCCTGCAAACCCAAACACGGCGCCAGCTTTCTGGATCAACTGAAGGCTGGCGCTTTTCCTTCCCATTAAATCTCATACTTATGGAAATTGTACATCCTCCGGAACCTGATGTAATCGTGGTCCGGCCGGCAACGCTGTTTGCCTTTATTAAAGTGTTTCCTTTTATCATTTGCGCGCTTGGCTTTTTGTTATTGGCCTGGCGCTATTTTCCTGCGTTGGCCATATTAAGCTTGCTGGCATCAATGATCGGCTTTTACCGCTTTTTTTATATCCGCAACTGCATTTACACGATAACACCGGAAGTGATTAAAATAACACGGGGTATTTTCTTTAAACGCACCGACCAGGTAGAACTTTTTCGCGTGAAGGATTACGTTCAAACCCAGCCATTTTTGCTGCAATTGTTCAGCCTGATGGATCTGATGCTGCGTACTACCGACCCGGTTAACCCGGTGATCTGGCTGCGCGGCATCCCTTTATCGGATATTGTAGATACCATCCGCGCCCATGTTTTAGAATCCCGGCAGCACAACCGTGTTTACGAAATCAATTAAAAATAATTTTTGGAATACTTGCTTTAATTGCTAATAATTTTAGTATATTTGAGTGTTATAAAATGAAAAATTTCCTATATATCGTCTTGTTTTGCTTCATCTTCAACTGCTGTTATTTCGGCGCGTTGAACGCGAAGCACCCGCTGCCCCTGATTTTGGTAGCGGTAGCCACGGTAGTATTATTTGCGTGGCTCATGGTGAGCCGCCATAAAAAGCGTACGGAACGCCGCCAGCAGGAGCAGCTGTTTGAGGAGTTTATGCGCTCCAGCCGCCAAAGCCGCCATTAAACTATTTTTTCTTATTTTTGTCTATTATAAGACGGCATTTCTTTGCCGTAATTGTGATAAGGTTTAGGTTTTAAGGGGCCGGGCAGCGAGTGCGAGGCCCCTTATATTTATCCTTACCACGCACTTTTTCTGTATTATATCATGGCAAACTATTGTTCCAATACCGTGCTTTTTCTTGGCGACCAGGATGCAGTGGCTGAACTGCGCCAGCTATTTTGGGAAATTGAACGCCAGCAAAAGCTGACCCGGATGTACTACCTGCCCGATTTTGTTATGGATGGTACCGGCTATGTACAGGATATTTCCTTTAACGGACATTGGATCAATTATGAAAGCCGCTGGACACCTAACCTGAACTTATTGGTACAACTTGCAGAACGTTACCAGGTAGACTTTGTAAGCGGTTTTGACGAAATGACCAATGGTATTTATGGCGGGGCGCTCTATAGTAATGGGCGGTTACAATCCGTTTACCGGGATGCCTATGATGAAAAAAGTGCTGTTAATGACCCGGATTGGTTAGCTTTCCGTAAGGAACGGCAGTCGCTGCTTGACAGCCATCCTGATAATGGCCATGAGTTGCAGTTGCGATAGCGGTTTAATTTACCACCTGTTCCCGTCTATTTCTCCATTACCGTCCTGTCTCCGAAAATCCCTTCGTGGCCGTTCAAATGAGCGCTGCGGTGTACGTTCTTTTTCCTCAGCTTCCGACAGCGCTATATTGCGCCCATACACTTCTTTCCCGTTCAGCGCAGCAATCGCTGCGTTTGCCTGGTCTTTGACTGGCATCTCGATAAATCCAAATCCCTTTCTTTTTCCTGTTTCTTTATCAGTCAGCAATTTGACATCGGCAACCTGTCCGAACTGCGTCAGCATGGTCTTCAGTTCCGTTTCTTCAAGTTTATGCGGCACGTTGGCAATAAAAATCTTCATGTTTGTATCCCACAGTTTTTAAAATTCTATCATTGAAAATGCCAAAAATACCGCTGTTTTGCAAGCCTTAGTTCAAATCCATTTACAGGGCGGCAAGGATACTTTTAACGGTGAGGCGTCCGGATGTTACTTGTTGACAATCATTTCGGACTTCGGTTCATATTTATAATTAACAATATCTCCGGTAATGATAAACTCGATGGCTTGTTCAATTACATCGATTGGTGCAATGAACCATTCTCTCGGTGTATATCGTTTTGCATCCTTATCGAATATGTCGATATTCAGGCATGAATTACCGAAAAAGGTGTGTAATAGTAATTCCAGTTTTTGCGTATTCATGTTATAGCATTTGAAAGCAGAAACAATTATCACAGGTGCAAATAAATATGTCGGTTCCAAATGGGCGTTCTTGATCCTTTCCTCAACTTCCGTAGTAGAAAAACCTATTTTATAAAGGTTTTTGGTCGCCATTATTTCCGCATTTTCACTTAGGGAACGCAATACATAAATGTAACCGGACTCCTTGTCTTCAGCAGAAATCGAATTGAAATTATCAAGTAACTTTTCCGTTTTTTCTGTGACGCGCCTGCCGTTCTTATAAAGTTCAGCTGCAAGTGAGCGAAGCAACATATCCGATTCTGTGCCATTTTCAAAAATGCACCTTAAACGTGCATTTACCTTGCCACCGGTTTTTTCCTTTTCAGATACTTCCGCTACATATAATAAAATTCCTTTTAGTACGAAAAAATAGCCCTTATCTATCTGTTGTTCATTTTTAAATGGGTACAATTTTCGTCTTTTAAGTCCCAAATCCTGATGGCAGGCTATAAACAAATGCTCGAAATTTGCAAAATCTAAACATGGTTTCCTTGATGCAATGTAGTCCGGCATGGTTGTTTCTTTCGGAACATGTTTAAGGTCGAATATGCTTTCAGAACTTGTTTCCAATAAGCCAAAATCGTCATCGTCCCAAATGTCATTGATGTTTTCAATGGGTTTTTGATTAATTGCCAACAAATTAAATTGGTCATAAGGTTTAAGCATTTCAACCTTTTGCATATCTGACCGGATGCCATTCAACCTTGACCTTAACTGATGTTCCTGGACGCCGTTTCCTGAATTGGGCACACGATTATTTTTTTCATAAAAAGCATTAATTTCCTCAAAAGACGCAACCAAACGTTCATCAGCATTCCTGGCCAGCGCTCCTGCAGGTTTAATATCTAATAAACCATAAGGGTCATCGTTAAAAATATCTTCTAAGGAACCTTTAATTGCCATTTGCCTGTTTCCGCTTTTCTGCTTTTAAATAAATAATCACTTCCGCCATTCTTTTTTCTAGCGTGTCCAAAGATCCAATATTCGGTTCACGGCCATGCGTAGCCCTGAAATCCTTGATCTTTGGCCACAACACGATTGCTTCTTCTTTTGTGACCTGTATCCTTGTAGAATCTATACTCTCCTGAATTAATTTTAGTACATGCGTTGTAACAGACTTTGACAAAACTTCAAAAGCCTTCTGAAAAGGATTGACCTGATCAATTAGGTCAATGTGAAGCTGATCAATGTCAACAAATTTATTGGCCATGATCAAAAAACGCTTATCACCGACTGTTTTAATTTCCCCGTTCTTTATTACCGAATCAGCAACCACATGCTGGCGTAATTCCTCTACTTCATCTTCATTCAGGTCAGGGTATTTGATTTGGATTATTTTAGGGATAAGGACTTTGTTAATAACTTCCGGATCTAAGTTGCCAGGCATAGCTTTCAGCATTGTGTTATCCTGTAAAATGGTTGCCTTAAGATCGTTTAAATCAGATTCAATTATATCCTTGACACGTTTTGAACTGGGTTCTTTTAAACCCCAAATTTTCATTTCACCAGGCTTGGGTTGATCCTCATCGTTCTGCTTAGTTTTAAATTTAAAATTGGGAGCCAGCACCTGTTCCATTAACAAAGAAGCCGTTATAGCTTTTAGCATATTATTAACCGACAACTGCACATCTTCCCGTTGTGCGTCAGGTTCGGCGATCAGGTTAGTGAATTGAGCATGTGTTTTATTGCTGCTGTCACGGGTACAACGGCCGATGATCTGGATAATTTCTGTTAACGATCCGCGGTAGCCTACTGTTAGGGCGTTTTCACAGTAGGGCCAATCAAAACCTTCTTTGGCCATACCCAAAGCGATAATTAGATCCATATCGTCGAGGGCAGACATATTGCGCAAATAAGTTGATATCTTTTCCCTCTCGCTGGCTTTATCCTCCACCAAATCCGCAACCTTTATTATTTTTCCATCTGTGTTACGTTTGACGTAAATAACCCCTGTTTCACTGTCCTGGCGGGTAATTTCTCCTATTGCATCTATGATAAAGCCAACCTCTATTTCCTTTTTTTTAGTCGATTCTCCTGAATTGACATTCGGTATGTGCAGGATCGTTTTTTTATCAGTATCTAAAATATCCAGGATAGCCGTTGTATACTTACCCTGGTAAAAATGATACCCGATTCCTAAGGATTTCAGATAGGTATAGCCATTGAGTTGTTCGTAATAATTATAAGTTACCTTGGTAAATTTGGCTTCATCTTCCGGTAATAGTACCGGTACGCTATCGCCCCTAAAGTACGACCCCGTCATCGCTACAACATGGCCGCTAGATTTTTGCATGATCGCACGTAAATGTTCCCCAAGTCGGCTGTCTGCACCTGCAGAGACGTGATGGAATTCATCTATAGCTAAAAGCTTATCATTAAAGGCAGACTCTTCCAGTTCATCCACTGCAAACCTCAGGGTAGCATGTGTGCAGATCAGTACCTTCTCATCATTTGCTAAAAAGTTCTTAAAGGCCTGTACTTTACTTTTACTGCCGTCATCACCGGGGGTACATAGGTTATATGCATCATTGATGACCCAATCAGCAAAGAAACCATGATCCGTTAGATTGGTAGAACGAAAGGATGAACCAATCGACCTTTCCGGGACGGCGACGATCACCTTGTTAATATTTTGGTGATATAGTTTATCCAAAGCTATAAACATCAATGCCCTAGACTTTCCGGATGCCGGTGGCGCTTTTAATAAAAGGTATTGTGCATCCCTGGCCTGGTATGCCTTTTCCTGCATTTCGCGCATGCCCAAATCGTTTATTTTTGAACTTCGTCCAGTTTGCGCATAAGTTACATTTACTATATCAGGCATAGTTATTTTGCTTTTTTACTTTTAGTCCCTTCAAAAAATATCGCGCCCATTTGTTGTTTTTTCTCAATGACCATACTTTGATAAAGTTTAAACAAATATTCAAGCCGCTCCTCATCGGTATCAAAAAGTTTACTTCTATAGCATCTCTCGATTTCTAAATCAAGTTGGTTATGCGCGTCCGCAAGACCAACAGGCATTTTACCTGGCGAATATAGTTGAGCTAACGTTTTCTCAGAATGATTTTCTCGTTCCTCTATAATACGCATTGTGTGTTTGGCTAACTCTTTCTTTTGTTTTTCATTGATGCTCGGAAATGGAAAGGTGTTGTAACACAAAGCAGAAGAATAACGATAATCGGTTTTTAGTTTGCCGGCGACAGCCCGCACCCAACACATATGCATTCTTGAAATAATGACTGCAAAAATCCATGGCGCTGCATTGTAAATAACCTGGGCTGAATCAGAAATTACGTGATCTTCATTTAAAAAACCAAACGGTATATATTTTCGTCTCTCAGAAGAAACTCTCGGCAACACAATCGTTGAATCAGATTTGACGTATCGAATTTCCCCAAATTGATAAGGATATTTTGAACTTTCTCTAGTAGCTCTTTTTTTGCTTTTTAAACGCATTTTTTCAACCTGGGCTATCCGATAGTCTATTTCTTTTATCATGCGCGCTTCTCCAACGTCGTCTGCGTTTATCCATAAGCAAAAGCGATCAACGGAGTTTATAAATTCAAACGATCCAGTAATTCTTTTAATGAATTTCCCTGCTTCGGGAGAATCCCTTAATAATTGATCTTTTTCCTGAGGAGTTAGCGTTAAAAAACCACCGTCAACAGTTTTAGTTCCATAATCCATTTCAGGTAGTTGTGATAATGGTGAGTTACGTTTGTAAACGATTATATTTTCACCCACGGCTAAATATGGGTTAATATTTTTGACCAATAATTTTCGATCTTCACTAAATAGATACTTGGGTTCTTGAGTTGAATTATTCCGAATTCCCAATATAATAACGATTACGGCCGCGTTTGCTTTTGCGTTGTTTGTCCATTTAAATGAGGTGTAGGCAAACGAACATTCCAGATTTTTTTTATATAGATATGGCCAAATAAGACTTACTTGTTCACCTTGACATATGGAATTTGTGGAAACGAAGGCATATCTACCATTATAATTAGTTATATAATTTGCAGCCTTAATAAACCAACATGCTATGTAATCTAAATTCTTATAGTTCTTAAAACCCTTGAAAACTAATGCCATATCAGCTTTTTGCTCTGCGGATTGTAAACTTGAACCTAAGTATGGCGGATTTCCCAATATAAATATTTCATCACCTTGTTTCTTAGAACATATGGTCTCCCAGTTTAGGATCGCGGCATTGCCGTGCGTGATGTTTCCTCCGTCTTTTAAAGGTAGAGTCGGGTTGCTCTGTCCAAACTCCTCCTTAAATTTCATGTTCATTTGGTGTTGGGCCAGCCAGAGGGATAACATAGCCACTTCATGAGCGAAATCGTCCAGCTCAATCCCGTAGAATTGGGTCAACTGGATATTGGAAAATAATTTCCGCTGATACATTGCAGCCAAGCTCTGCTGAGCCTTCGGAATTAGGGCCAGTTGTTTTTCTTCAAAGCCTGTCACCGCCTGGTTGAGCTGTTCCAGCCGCTGAATGATTTTGATCTCCATGAACCGTAACTCCTTATACGCAATGATTAGAAAATTTCCACTACCGCAAGCAGGGTCGAATATTTTTAGCCGGGATAAACGGTATAATAGATTTTCCAGCTTCTGCGGCTGGTTCTTATTATTATCAAACTCTTCATATAACTCATTCAAAAATAACGGTTCGATCACTTTCATGATATTGGGCACCGATGTATAATGCATACCTAAACCACCGCGATGTTCTGGTGTCACCACCGCCTGGATCATGGAACCAAAAATATCGGGGTTGATGTCTTTCCAGTTCAGTTCGCCGCATTCAATGATCGCATTGCGGGACCTGTAGGTGAATTGGGGTATAGGATATTCTTCCCTGAATAGGCCCCCGTTCACATATTGAAAGATTTTTAGGTGCTCAGGCAAATCCCGCCGATTTGGGTAATCTGTATTTAAAACTTTGAAAAGCCTCTCCAAATAATTCTGTAAATCGCTACCATCCGCCTGGGTATGGGATTCAATGGAATTTGTGAACAGGCCCTTTGTAAATATCTCGGTATCCTCTGCAAAAAAGCAAAATAATAAACGCGACAAGAAAACATTTAACCCATGAACTTCAGCGGTTGTTGTGGTCGGGTTATCTTTATTGATCTCATCGTAAAGCTTTGCCATCTTTTCGGCAGCTTTGACGTCAGCAGGGTTCTCAATTTTAAACTGTGCTTTTTCCATTCCTGCCAGCGGAAGGAAAAATGTAAAATGTTTTGCTAAATCAAATAAAGGAATGGCCAGGCTGTCTTGATTCTTAGTATCGATTGCAAGTAGTTGCTCAAAATCCGTAGCAATAATGAATCGGGGTTGATGTGAAACAACTGAAGGTGTCGACTGCAATCGATCAATCTCTAGGTGCAGGTCCGCATCCTTGCTTGCTTTAAAGAATATCTTCTTTTTCCATAAGACCTCACCTTCAGTCTTGGAGAGGTTTAATCCGCCATCTCTTAGCCTTTTGATAATTGATTTCGGTATATTGTAAGCCAAAAGAAAATCATATATAAAAGCAGGCTCATCGAATGAATACATAAGATCCGTGACACTGTTTTCGATTTGTGCTATATTCATATTTAATTAACCGTGATATTATCCGGGACGGTTTGGTTTACTAAAAAGCAAAGGATAATAAGTGTAAATATAGGTAAGTTAAAGAAGATAGTTACATCTTTGACCGCGCATCGTCGTCGGGTCGTCCCTTTGTGGCAAATACTCGTAAAAAACGGAATGATTTTCACAAAGCCCAATAATCAGAAATAATGGTTTTAAGCTTGATCGGATTCAAAAATACCAATTGTTCCACAATATCTTTGGTTAGTTTGGATAGAGGTCTTTTAATAAAATCATCTTCCTGCCAGTATGTGCCAAACGCTATTTTATATAGATCATCGATCGTGCCGAGTCCCGGAAAGGTACTATGCAACATCTCAAGATACTTTCCGCCCGATATATAATGTTTGCGAACAATATCCGCGATTTCGCCATGATGACATGCATCATAAATTTCCGGCAATTTGAAAAGCTTGCAATTGTTGATACAACGGATTACCTTTTGGGGCTCCAGGGGATTGTGCTCCAGCGTCACCAGATAATTTTCGGATAATCCAGTCAAGCTATCTACATCCAATGAAAGAAAACTGAATTTTGTTGTTGTACCAAAACCTTCTTCGTACGGATGAATAAACCTGCCATAAACAGTTGGCTGCTGATTTTTTACACTTCGGTTGCACACAAGACAGCTAGGGATCAAGTTGTAGAATGATAAACCCAGCAGCGGATTTTTTCCTTGTGAAATAAAATGATCAATATCAGGGCGGGTGACCCTTTTGGTTTTGTCAACCGTAATGGTGTAGTTACGGTTACAATACGGACAAGTATTTACATTAAGTTTTTTAACTAACGTATAGGCGGAATATTCCGTTATTGGCGCATTGGTCCTGGCAAAATGTTTGTAGTTAAAAACTCCTTTTAAGCCATTATTGATATTTTTCGGGAGCAGTGCCGAACGTCCGGGACTCGTACAAAATCTTTTATAATCAACAAGGAGACTCGCAAGTTCCCGCGGTTTAGCAGTGAGGATCTGATCGATATGTTGGCTAATAAAATTTTGTTGCCGCGTTTTTAAGGCGCCGATCCTGGCCATAATTACAGGTTTTAACTCCATACGATGGTTTTCAGCCAGAGTGTCAAGATTTCTAAGCGAATGTGACCTGATTGCAATCATTTGTTCTTGATTTGTGCGATGCGTTCCTTAATATATTCTTCCTGCGCCTGCAATCGGGCGAGCTCTGTATTCTCCCCAACCTTTTTTGCAAATAACTCCATCAACTTCATTTTGATGATAGGTTCCCCTACAACATTTATCAGCTGCCGGATATCGTTACTTTTACCTAAATTACCCTCCGTTTTACACCATTCGATCACTTCCTCTATTTTTGATTTGGCGAAGTCACCCATCAGTGCCCCTTCAATAAAAAACGATTCATTAAACAGATCATGGATATTTGCACCAAAAGTTCCTGAAGAAAACTTTTCTTTAACCACCACACAGGAAAAGTCCTGCTTTTTCATAAAGATCAAGTTTTGAGCCGGCAGATCCGAAACGATAAACGGAGAGTGTGTAGTCAGGATGATTTGGATTTCGTTGTTGCCGAATAATAATTTGATTACCGCCAATAGGTCGCGGACATACATTTTCTGCCTTTCGGGATGATAATAAATATCTCCTTCGTCGATAAACAGCCATATCGGCCTTTTCTTTATCTTACTCTTGAGTTCATATAGTCTGGCATAATGCAACAGGATGGATTCCTCGCCAGTGCTAATGCCTCCGAACCACTCATACTCGAGGAAGCTGCTGCCTTCGTCACTTGATAGGTCGTCTATACCAGAAAGCACCGGCCATAGCCGAGTGTCGATAGCAATCTCAAAACGAGAGCGGTTACCTTGAAAATATTCTTCACCGGATGTGAATCTCATAGAATTCACGCTATTAGCAAAACGTTTCCCCAACAAATTCTTGATCACATTCATTTTAGGCACCTCTATGGAGGCAATATTGACATTTTCCAACAGAGTACGCAGGTTTCTAAAGATGGATTCAGGTTCTTCTATGATTCTTTCCAGGGCAACATTCAAATCATCTTCAAAAATAATTTTCGTTTCTACCGGGTTCCACCGCATGACGTAGTAAAAAGTACAGAGTATTGTCAGGTTATTAAAATTTTCATGCTGGTCCCGTGCTTGGTTAATGGCAACAACTGCAATCTGATGCATTTGACTTAATTTACTCGGCTCTATTTTTGCAGTCATTCCAGATGAGAGGTACGTAAAATCGTCAAAATTAAAATTAATGACAATCGAATTTGGCAAATCCGGCAAACGATTCAATTGCCGCGCATTTGCATAAGCCAAAAATTGTAACGTCAATTTGCGTTCTTTTTTATGGTAGTCTGCAATGAACGACGGATAAAGCGATACTATTTTAGTTTCCTGCTTTTTGCGCAAAGCCTGTTCTACATTTTCGTTGATCGCCTTTTTTAAAAAGATTTCGACTCTGTAATTAGTTGACATGTTCTCCAAACCCTCGTAAAGCTGCTCCGGGTGACCATCAAAGACATTGGCATAATAACAGCTGCAAATATCGCTGAATTTAAAATCAAGCCCGCGTAGCTTGTCTTGTTTAAATCCAAAGCGATCAATTTGGTAGCCAATGGAATCCTTAATTCTATATTTGTTTTTGGTGGTAATAGAACTTTTAACGGTTACATTTAGGGGCACCATAGTTTCAACACCACCGCCATGGTAATGATAAATCAATATCTCATCCGGTAGGCCTTTTCTTTTTTTTCGTATCGCAAAAATCAAAGAACTCGTAAGTATATCAAACTGACCACTAAATAATTTTAGACAATGTAAAAGCGTTGATTTTCCAGCTCCGTTTTTTCCAACAACGGCTGTAAGGTTCATGATATGCGGTTCAAATAAGTTTACATAATCCGGATTAATATCTACTGTAAGCAAATAATTCTTAACCTTGTCCGAATGCCCGTTGGAGCTGGCGTTAAATAATATCTCAGGACTAAAGTTAAAGGCTTGTTGGCTAAAGCCTCTAAATTGCTCTACAAAAAAATATAATAATTCCATTAAAAGTGAATAGGCTGGTGAAATGAACTTTCAGCAAATTAGGAAAGTTATCAGTAATGCGAAAATAAATTCATTGTAAGTAATCAACAAAGATATTACCTTGACCGACCAGGCCCGCAATTCAGAATTTAACAAACCGGTTTAAGATGATACGATATAACTAAAAACTCGGTTTATTCTGAATGCCTTGAGTTGTTTTTTTACTTGATTTTCAAAAAGGCAAGTCGTCATCATCGCCATTTTTATCGTCTATTATTTCCGTTTCTCCATTTGTTGCTAAATAAATGATCGCAATTTCAGAAACTACACCAACAAAAAGTTGAGCGTATTTTGTTTCCAGACCTTTAAAGTCGGCATCCTTACCATGTCCGGAACCGTATGCGTTTCTTAATTCTGTCACACCTTGCACAATAGAGGCTATGCCCCCTAATATTTGGCGTATTGATTTTTCAGCTTTTTCAGGGTCGTCAGCGTCTTTTGGTTTAAAATCAAGCGCAGTAGTTGTGTTTTTTAGCAATTGTGGTAACGTCCAGTCTTTATCTAAGATAATAGCCTTTTGTTTTAATATCGATTTGCATATAGTTTCCAGCAATTCCTTACCTGCGCCAATAGCTACATCGGTTTCAGTTTTGGAAGCCTTGTTCATTTGATCAATTTTCGCTGTGACATAATCGGTATTAAGATATTTTTTTATATCAGCTTTTTTATTGGCAAAACGGCTATCTGCAATTCCGTCTTTAGACCACGCGTAAAGTGGCCTACCAGAAATATTGCCGGATGGATATAATTGATAGCCATCCGCTTGAAGATGTTTGTTATATACTTCCAAAAGTTTAGATGTATCGTCATTAACAGGTCTTACCGCAGGATGAAGGGTTTCGGTTAAAAATCTTAGATACGCATCATCATCGCCATACATTAAATTAAACCGGCTATCGGTAAAAATCCAATCAGGCTCCCAGTCTGAATTATTGTCAACGTGCTGCAAAATATCTTTGTACGCATTGTTATACTCACTTCTGTAATCAGTTGATGGCATTTTAGACAGGTCATATAATCGACTTAAAAAATCAGCTTCTTTTAACCTACCGAAATACCACAACCTGGATGTAGTCAATTCATCAGCTATATTTCTTCGAGTCAGGGCAGTTATTTTATTATTCATTATTTTTCGTCTGGTTTCTTTCCTGATTGAATTGTTTATTAAAGCAACTAACTTGTTCATTGCACGATATTCAGCTATATGAACGGCTATCGGATTAAAATCCTTCGATCTTAACAGGCAGTATTGTTGAATCGATTTATAACAGGTTTTTAAACTTTTATCCGATATCCAAATCTCGCCAATTTTTGTGGTAACGTATCCCATAGAATTTTTTTCCTCGTCAATGTCGCGCATTTCGGGACGATTATTAATCTGTTGTAAATAACCATACAAATCATGTAAAATTTCATTTTTTATTTCTATTGGTCGGCGGTGTTTTGCTATTCGGTCATGGTACCCGTTAGCGTTCAAATAGTCCATTTGAAAATCCTTTTTTAATTGGTTAAAACGCTGCTCTTTAATTGGGCTGTCATCTATATTATCTAAAATTGCATAAGCATTCATCTTCTTGTAATAAATAATAGTTATTGTTATATTTTCTAATGAAAACATAAAGTTAGATAATAGGGAAAACATAATGGCATCAAATCTTACATAAAGCAAGGAAGCCGACTTCGACAAAGAGAATGTCTAAATAATCACCTACCGTATCGAGCAGCATCATCTATTGCGATCACCTAATTATATATCGGCGATCACCTATTTTTTCGAAAAATATTAAATTTGGATTTAATCCTATAAGGAATTTTGTATGCAGTTCGCATTAATTGATCAAACAAGAATTGAAGCCAAACCGGGCCTAAAAGGCACCTGTCCGGGATGTGGTGAGCCTGTTATTGCTAAATGCGGAACTCAACGCATACATCACTGGTCGCACACTGGCAAAAGGGAATGTGATAGCTGGTGGGAGCCAGAAACAGAATGGCACCGTGCCTGGAAAAATAAATTCCCTGTCGAATGGCAGGAAACATTTATGCCCGATAAACGAACCGGTGAAATTCATATCGCCGATATCCGGACAGCGCATGGGTTGGTGATAGAATTTCAACATTCACCTATTGACCCGAACGAACGAAATGCCCGTCAAAGTTTTTATGGGAATATGGTATGGGTAGTCGATGGGATGCGCTTAAAAAGCGACCATCAGCGGTTCTTTAAAAATAAAAGTCAACTGTTTCCGGAAATAGGAAAGCCGTTTAATTTACACCGTCCGGAAGACTATTTTCCCGCAGGATGGCTGAAGGGTTTTATTCCAGTGATCTTCGATTTCAGGAGTGTTGACGGGCCGGAAGACTTTTACTGTTTATTTGCAACGCGCCTTAGCTATGCCATCGTTACCAGGATTACACGCGATTGGTTCGTACAGATTGCAGCGAATGGCGAATTATTAAGGTGGTTCCTGCACATGGCAAAAGAAATAACCAACATCGAACAACAAACGCTTCGGCAAGTAGCCATGCAACGCCAGCGGCAGGCGAATAATGATTTTAATAGGGCCAGCAGGATGCTACGCTATGGGAAAGCAAGGCGACGGTAAATTGTTTTGGCTTCCCCTATGGTTTAAACGCCATCGCTTGATTGAATTTTGGGGACAAGCCCGTTAATTGGCTAATAGCGGTCTTCTTCATCGTAATAGTCAAGGTAGTCTAAATTAATGAGTTTTCCGAATAGTTCATCTGCCTCAGTCTCCTGACGCAGTTTTTCAGTCTTCAGGTCGCTCATATTTTTGAGCAAATCTCTGTTAGATTTATCCAGTTGTGTGAGCAGTGCTTGATAGTGATTTCGCAAACTGCATTCCAGCGAGTTCATAACATTGGCAGAAAATTGTTGACTGATAGCATTTAACTCAGATTCTTGCATATCAATTACGCTCTTTTCTTTGGTATTCGCAGCAATCTCTTGCTCAAAATTGATCACGAATTCCACCTGGGGCGAATAACGCATTTGTTGTATTTTATGGCTATTGAGGGGTTGTATTTCGGGCTTGGCAAATAAATTCTTTTCCTGGTCGGTACGGTAAGCATATAAACGGGATGCATTCGCGACGATAAAATCCCATTCTTTATTTCGGTCAAGCACATGGTATTCCACACCGTCAACGTGCTTCACACGCGACAACTGGTAATAGTCGCCCGTCTTTTTACAGCGTTCTTTTCGCGCGTTGAATTTTTTCAGTTTTTCCTTCAACTCCTTTTCACGTTTGTTCAGCATGTCAGCCAATTCTTCAACTGGTTCCGGCAAGCCCCTCCACCAGGTATCCAGTTTTTCAGCGACAGATTTTGCTGTGGCGGGTAACGCCGTTAGTTCACGATCTGCCTGCAACCTGTCCTGTGCATTTCGTTGGATCAATTTATCGGTCGCTGCGATTTCGGTCTCCAGGCCGGTGAGCAACTGACGTTTTGTTTTATGTTCGTTGCTGAGACCGACCCTGACTTTCCTCAGCCTGTTCCTTTCAATCCGCCTTTCTTTTTTTTCATTTTCCTGTTGCAGCGCATACTGTTTTACCATTATAGATGCTGCTACCTTTTCAGCTTCGACATCCTTGAAAAATACCTTATATTTTGATTGATCGTAAGTGAGCTCGCCAAGCGAGACCAACTGATTTTGCCATTTAGACAGCACCTTATCTTTTTCAGCGTAATGATGCTGGTAATAGCATTTCAGCACCAGGTCGTTTTGTCGCAGCGTCGCTTCACGCGCCTCCTCGTCAAAAATGAACGCGTTATAGTTATTGGTGTAAATAATATCTGAATAAGCAAGCTTCCGAGTAGTGTCCTTGTGGTCGAAGGCATTGAATACCCAAAGAATAAATATCCCTTGCTGCCTGTAAAATTCCTGCCGCCCAACGATCACATCAAGCCAGGTGGTAGATAATTGCAATTCCACTGCCAGGCGGTGGCCCTCGAACCGCAGGTTAATGTCCGGCTTGCGCCATTCGTTTTCATCGAGGCTTCGGATCACGCGTTCCAATTGCAGGTCGGTTACCTGTCCTTTGTGAATAGCATTCAGATTTAACCCCTGGTAAAGTTTGCTTTTAAGCTCGATATGCGGTTGTCCTTCGGCTATACCGCGATAACGCATACGGTTAATATCCTCGCGGCTGTACTTCGAGGTGGTTTTGATCGGACAATCTTTGCTGTTATGAAGATGCGCAAAGTGGAAGTTTTTACCTGGCTTTTTGAATTCATGCAAGGTCTTTCCGCCAAGGATACGGATGTTTTCGCCGCAGGTTGAACAGACCAACCATTTCGGCCTTTTCGACTGGTTCGCCCGTTCCTGCTCCGAGCGGGCTTGTGTAAGCACATCAAAAGGTTGGCAAAAGAAGTCTTTGGCCAAAACTTCTGCGCCGCTTTGTATATCGAAAACTTCCTCTATTGTACGCCTGGTGTCCATAAATCGGTCTTGTAAATATACGAAATACTAAGCGATTTAGCAATAGGAAGTGCGTGTAGAACGGCACTAAAAGGTTGATTAATGTGTTATTAGATTGTGTCAAACGGCTAAGTAAGCGTGTCAGCTGTATTTTATTTTACTATTATTGTGAATATTTAAACGAGCGATGAACCAACCTGTTTTACAAAAAGACCTTGGTGAGCACTGGCGGACGATTTACCCCGAGATTATTGAAGCCTGTGAAGAACAGTTTTGGGAAGCTGTAGATTTAATGGACCAGGTCCCGGCCAAAGCGGAGCGGATGTTCAAAAAGATAATCCGTGCCTGCGGTAATGCCCATATTGATGCCCTACTGCATCTTGGGCTGCTTTTTAACGACAGGAACAAAAATATTGAAGGCAATGCATTAATTGTTAAAGCATATCAAATTGCTAGGCAAACCATCCCGGACGACTTTATCGTAGGTTATGACCAGATCCTATGGAGCCACATGGATAACCGTCCGCTGTTACGCGTTTTTCAAGCTTATGCAGAGGAACTTTATAAGAGTAAGGACTACGAAGGTGCTGAAAGTGCAATGGAATTTTTATTGCGTATTAATCCCGTAGACAACCAGGGCATTCGTTACCTGCTGCTGAAATGTTTACAGTACCAGGAACAGCCCCTGAAAATTCTCGATCTGGAAAATGAATTTGAAGGCGATTATTCTGTTGAATTTATGTACGGAAAAGTTTTGGCTTTATTACAACTGGACAAAACATCGGAAGCGGCCACACAATTGGTTATCGCAAAGTCCGCATTCCCGCATGTGGCCGCTGAACTGACGAAAACAACTCATCATTTTCCATTTGATGAATTTGAACGTTCTTATGTTCTTGAAGGTGTTTACCCATTAGGGAGCCGCCAGGAAGCGTTTCATTACTGGTCAAAAACCCGGCTGTTCTGGGAGAAGTACGACAAGCTGGCTAAACTCCTTAATCTGCTGTAATTGCATTGTTTTGTTTACTTTGTGCCATGTCCATATTAGAAAACAGGCGAAAGTATCGCGAGCTGATCGGAGAATATATTACCGCCTTTGCTGAAATCGAGTTCTACATGTCGCTCTATGATGCTATGATCAAAAATCAGGAAACGTATAAGGTCGACTTAGTGACAACATTCGCTACCCCACTTAAAGTCAAAATAAAACATATCCGAAATTTTATAAAGGAGCAATTCAGCGTCGAATTGTTCACCACCTGGCAATTATTAGAAGCAGAAATTCTTGATTTAAACCAGTCGCGCAGTTACCTGGTGCATGGAACAGGGTTTTCAGATTTTTGGGCTCCCACGATAAAAACTATGCTGGATGTTGATCAGAAAAACCAGCAATTACAATTCAAAGAGTTTAATGCGGAAGACCTGCGGCTGTTGTGTGAACGCGTTTATCATGTATTAACCGGCGAAAATGGTATTCAAGGCGTCTTTTTACAGGCCTTGCTGAGTGAAATGCGGGGAAAATTTGGGCAAGATGCTTCATCGCGTCAATAAATTTTGCGGCTTTACTATATCGCACGGAATAATGGCCCGGTTACCGCCCAGCCATTTTGCAATTCGATATAGGTCATATTATTGATCAACTGTCCGCTAAACCCTTTATATTTTAATATCAAACCGCAAACCAATTGATGTAATTGTAAGGTGATCCGTTGAAGCAGTAAGTGATCCAGGGCAACTTCATCTTCAAACGGTATCCGCCCATGGAGAAAATCGTTACGCAGCCGAATACAGTCCAGTTCAGATTGTTGCAGCTTGATTCCGACTAATTCAAAACACAGTTGAAACGCTTCAGTGTTACCGACCTGGTTCAAATTATCGATCTTTTTGACGACCATCGCCTTATTTTTAAACGTTTCAGCCGGAAAGGTATTCAATACAATTTTTAATTCTTTGATCACCTTTCGCCCAAATGCTTTTTCCATCGGACTGACCTTTTCTTCATTTGCTGAGATAATGATGTTTTTCATCGTTTCCAGCGCAACGGAAAATGATGCCGCCCTGATCTGCATCGGGGCACGGGTGCTTTCCGTCATCAGTTTGATTGCCCTGAGCAAACGTTCGTCTTGTAAACATCCGCTTACCAACGCAGCAAGAATGCTTTTATCCATATAGGTGGTCACCGCAGCTTTGCTAACTTCCCGCGCAATTCTTGGAGCAATGGCTGGGACGGCATCCAATGATTCTTCGACCTGTCGGAATTGTATGCCCGTAAGGTGCTGGAATGCTTTGTCTTTGCTTTGGAAGATATACACCTCATCTCTGACCAGGCTACCGGAGATCAGCCCGGAAACATAACAAACCGCGCCGAGCAATAGCTCAAATTCAGGATAAGTCGTGAGCGAATAGCAGTCGAAGATCATATAATGGACCGGATCACTGCAGTAATCAAACACCGCTATATCCTTGTCATTAACCGCGATTTGCATATAGCCGCCACCCCGAAAGCCGCCTTCCGTATTGAACGGCGAACTGGCAACATAGTCCATCAGCTTATGGCTGAACTTTGCAAAGGGAATCAGCGCGCGGAAATAACACTGCTTATCCGGCGCAAAATCCTTTTCCAAATGAGTGATTTCGCCGCTGGCGGTCATGCCCCGGCCGATAGCAACGCTGGAGCTACTGGCACCGGAAACGGCGATCAAACGTTCATGCTGATTGAGCAGTTCAAACCGGTCCATAAGCCCGTAATGCCTGGCCTGGTATTCGACCAGTGAAATACCCCTGGCCATCATTTCGGTCCGGTAGGTAAAACAGCGTTCCCCTTTTTCAATTGAACAATCCAGGTCCGAAATTGGCGGCATGCTGGAAACGATCTTAAAATTTCGCTTTTTCCCAAACGCTGTCAAGTAATCGAACGTAGGCTGGAGAAATACCCTTGGCGCAGCAGTTTTGATGTCATCTATTTTGCTCATTTTTAATTGAACTTAAAATCGTTTCACACCGGCTACCCGGTTTATTTCTGCAAGGTAGCTGATATTTGACCCGTGCAGGTCTTCCTCATAGGCGGCATCAATTTTTGCTTTTATCGCCTTAAAATCATTAAAACTTTGACTAAACTTATAGCCGCTCCGTATCAATTCAAAGCCTAAGCCGAGATAGGCAGCGCCGGAAACCAAGCCTACTGTATCCAAACCTGCGTTGATACCGAGATTGATCCATTTGGAACGCATCTGCTTTTTATTCGTTAGTTCTTTTACTTTTTTGTTATACCATTCAATCCTGATCGCCCTGTTTTCCGGGTCAAGCGAAGCAAGATAATTCATCAGGTATTGACTTTTAGGAAAAGCATTCGCCGAAGTAAGCACATCATCCATTTCCAGTATGGAAGTATAATTATTCACTTCGATAACCTCAATGGGGCTAATCATCGGAACGCTTTGCGGACCAACGGCGGATGCGACATTCAGGCTGGTAATATGCTCAGGGGTTGCCCGCCTGAAAAAATTCAGAAAATCACCGGTCACATTTGCATAAAAAGCATCACTATAGCCTTTAGGGTCGAAGTAGGGAAAATAAGTGGCGTTTAAGGCATGTGACAGGTGAATGTTAGAACTGTTAATGGTAAATTCAAAAGACAGATCCTTTCCGACGCGATCACTAACCACTTTATCCAGCACTGTGTTTACGCCAATGCCGCCCATGGTCATCACACCACCCAGGTTAATCGAGGCAAATGAACTGCGCTTTGCTTTCAACGGCCAGATAAGCAAATCATAATATTGTTTGCCATTTAACTCCAACTTGTTGCCCAGTGCTTCGCAAAATACTTTTAGCTCTTTTACTATTTCCGCATCATTAAAAATATAATTGTCGGCCATTTCCACCAAGTCAATTTGTTGCAGTGTGGCAAGCGCACGCCTGGTAATGATCGCATTCGGATTTACCTTATAGAGCACTTGAAAAAAGCCGCTGTCCCTATATCTGTATTCCGGTTGGACCAGGACGAGTTTAATACGGTCACGTTTGATCAATTCTACAAATTCATTTTCCGTGATTCTTTGATCCTTCAACCACACCAAAAGGTCTTTTTCGATGGGTAACGACAAGTACACGGTCTGGTATAAAAAAAGAAAATTCCTGATATCGATATTTTCAAAAACACTGAGGTCGGCATAACAGGTATATTTGCTGGCATCGATAAAATCCAGGTCTGCTTTGGTAAATTCTCCGGCGTAAATGGCGTCAACATGGTCGAACCACAGGGCTTCATCGCGTTGTACAAATTCGCTTACTGGACGGGTCATCAGGCTATCCGTAAAAAGGTTGAAAACGGGATTTATTATATGGGGCAATTCTATCGTAGGCGCTTTTGTAGCATGGTCTTCAACTAATTCAAATATATATGGCAGCTTTAATCCGGCCAAAAAATCAAGTACCGCCGCCCGTTCCGTCTTTCCTAGCAAAGGAAATGATTTGCCCATTGGTGTCGCTAGCTCCAGTAGGTAGACGTGGACAATGCTTTTGGTAGGTGTACTGTTTATTTTGTAAAAGTGAATTTGAGGAAATTTATAGTGCAATAAATGAAGGATGTCAAATTCAGTATAATCAATGCCCGCCAGGCCCTGCGCAATGTTTTCATCCGGAATAGGATCGACTATTTTTTCATAAATATCCGGCCTGATGTTTACCAACCTGATAGGATAGGTGATGGGTTTTATTTCCCGGTCAAATCGTTGTGCGATGGCTGCGTATTCGCTCTCTTGCGCAGCTATAAAGATTTGGTAAGGGGCGTCAGTGATTTTGTAGATCGTGGTTTCTAAATCAAAAAATACCGACCGGAGATTGAGGTCCACCCGGCGTATAGCATTATCCCAATCCATATCGAACGGCTCCATATTGATAGGCGTTAGTAGGCGAAGATAAAGAAAATGGTGTATTCACCGGGAATTATCGCAAACGTTCATTTATGCCCACCGCGTTTTCAAGTTTTAATTTTGATTTGGCAGAAAATTCATTTGGGCATTGCCTGCGGCCCGCGTGTTCCGCTGTATCTTTTTTTCAAAAAGGATGCCGCTGCACCCGCTAATGCGGCCTTGACGGTAAATAAGCTGACCGGTTCCCGCCCCTGGCTTCACCGCTCAGCCCATTACCGCCCACGCAACAAGACCCAGCCGCATCCGGTCTCCCTCGTCGCCCGCACGCTTCGCTGCTGGTCAACCCGTCCGCCCGTATTACGGCAGGCACTTGTTTTCCCGACATAAGCCTGTTTGCGTTTTGTCTTGATTTGACCAGCCTTTCCTAAAATTTAGTTTTTTAAAAAGCAAAGCTAAAGCCCGCTGCGCAGTCGTAAAGGGTATAGTAAACCCCTTTCCGGGGCCCTTGACAACAGCTTACCCGGCTTTTAACGCTTGCATTTAAAAAACTAAATTTTATGATTATGGAAAGCCTGGTATTAAATCTTCAGTCAAAAAATCAAATCAGTGATTACATCGCTGAGCATCACCTGATGCACTATGAAGCAGCAATCTTAAATGAATTTATAGCAGCCATCGATAATAATGATTTGGCGCAACTCCAATTGCTGAACAGCTTTGGCGACTGTTTCCGCGCCATTACTATGAACCTGCACGCTTATCGCAAAGGTTTGGAATTTGGCTTTACCAAGATAGCGTTTGATCAACATGGCTGGTTTAAACGTCCCGCGTTTCTCGATACCGAAGACTTACAATTTGGTGATACCAGCAGGTATGGTAATCACAGCACCATTACACTTGGCCGTGGTATAAACCATACCTGGACTTATGCCTTGCATTACAGTTTTGGCTGTGCAGGCGGCGGCTACGGCTTATCAGTTTACGGCAAACAGTTTAAAAGCCGGGAATCCGCATTGACTTTTGCATTAAATGACTTAAAAGCTATGATGACCGTAAAGGTAGGCAGTTCAGATACTACCAATGACAAACAACCTATTATTTTAGCAACGTTAAGGGATATTGAAACCGCTATCATTGGTTTGTATCAATTAACCCTTTTTTAAAGGGCTTTTCCTGGCTGAAAAAAAAACTTTTTCACTTTTGAAAATCATGAGGATGGTTTCTTTTTTAGCAAAAACCGGTACTGTTAGCACTATTATTTTTTAGCCTGAAATTTTCATTGTAACGTGAATTCCTAATATAAATTTAATAAAGACAAAGGATCAGTGAACAATATGGTTTTTACTGGCTATAAATTCGTAAAGCGCCGGGATCTTTACAAGAAGTGGCGACGATTGTTTTATATGTTCCCAATCAAACTTGCCTTCCAAAATTTTTGTGTGAACGTAATCCGCAAGTCCCTTTTTATAAAGAGGCTTTAATGTGCCACCATCCCCTTCAGTGATCCTGAAACTTTTTCCATAAGGAAGTTTATTCTTAAAATGGCGACCCAATTTCACTCCCTCTTTGATAGGAAAGCATTTTTTCAAGGCCGCGTCGTCATAACCGTACACATCCGTAAAAAAACCTTTAATGATGGAATCCGGCAGCAGATTCTCAACTTCAGGCACATCCGTTTGGCAATATATAAAGTTATCCCGGTCTATATTTTCAAAAGGAAGGTGTTTTTCCTTTTTCAAATCGTTATCTGCCAACAAAAAAACATTGCTGTTTATGAAATACGCTTCGATCTTGTTTTCCAGTGCGGTCTTTTCAGCAGCATGAAATTCATGGTCAAATTCGTAATGCAATAAATTGATCCCCCCATACTCAACAAATGAATAATGCAAGCCCTCAATAGGCCTTATTTTATCTACAGGTAAGGTTTGTACATAAGCGTGTAAGAATGCTTGCAAATAAAAACGGTCGGTTACACCTTCGACCCAAACGCTGCAATTACTGGTGAGTACAGAGGTATTAAAAACACCTAATAATTCCAATGTATGGTAGGCCTGTCCGTTAAAGGATTGGATAGCGGAAGAATCCTTGTTGAGGCGGCTAAAAACCATGATTTCAGCGGCGCTTGCCTTCATAAGCGCTGCGGATAAAATATGATTGGAATGCGTATTAATGAAATACCTGAGCCGTTTACTCTTTAAAAAGGTATTGTTGGCCAAGGCATCGATGAAAATGTTTTGATAGCCCGGATGCAAATGATTTTCCGGCTCATCAATAAATACCCATGTACCATCCTGAGCATCGAAGATCGGGAATAGCAGGTTAATTATTGCCTGTATACCGTCGCCTAAATTGTGCATGGCAACGTCCTCATTTTCACCCGGCAAGGTGACCTTGATATGTCGTTCATCGCTTTTTTCGGACTGTTCCGCAACGATATGGATATCCTCATTTTGAAAAAATGTTTTTCCTATAAATTGCTCAAACTCGCGAAAACTATTTGCCCGTTTACGGCTGGTGTTTCTGGCAAGCCCTATTTTTTTATAAAGCTCCATGCCGGTTTCGATCTTAAGTTTGCTGGTGGGGCTGGAGAAATGCTGCTGAAGTACGGTTTGGGCGTACACATCATCTTTAAAGCCAACGATCATTCTGGATGTTCGTAGAACAGGTATATAAATGAGGTCGTTATTGAAGTCTTCAAATTTGAGATCGACGATAAATTTCAAATATTGGCGCATCTTTTTAAGTATGCTATACTTTAAGTTAAAGTCAGGGAAGTCCTGGTTATCCTTCAGATTATGCTTCCATTTTACGTTAGCTACGTTCGTATCTTCGAAGTGCGTAGTATTAGGAACATCCTTCTTTAATAGCTCATACACCCAAATAAATAGACCGACGGTATCATACGCCCTGGTGGCTATCGTTTTAAATGTATCAAATCCCGAAGGTATGGCAACTCCTGTGAGACTCTCATTCAGATTATTTAGTGTGGTCTTAAATTGAAAAAAATCGATCTGGCTATTGTTGTTAAAATATTCTTTGATGCTATCGTATACAGGTTTGCCTTCACCGCCGGGAACAAACTGGAATTGCAGGATTTTTTCATCCATGGTTTCCTTACTTATTTTTGAGAGTTGATCAAAAAGGCCAAGACTTTCATGATATAGTTCATTGAAGCCCTCGGGCGCCTCAAAAAGTGCATTGTGCTCCTGATTAATAATTGTGCGCAAAAATCTGCTTTTGCGTGTGTTATTTGCACCAATAATGATATTCAAATCTGCTATATTTCCCAGAAAGCGTGCCGGTAAGCCGTCCTTAAAATATTCATGATTATTATTAAGTCTAATGTATTTCATTGCGGAATAATTGGTTGCCTTTTATTTTTAAACCTGCGATACGCTGCTGATTCCATTGTTTTAAATGTTACTTATTATTCGAGAAAAGGTAACATGATAACTAATTCTATTGATTATCGGTCTCGATACCACTCAAAAAATTTGAATATTTCCGCTCTTGGATAAAATTCATCCCGCTCATGCCGGTTGTTCTCAAGAAACCTGGCATTGGGTATAGCTTGCAGTTCAATCAGGTGATGATAATTATGAAACAATCTTGCAGCTTCGGTAAAACGTTGGCTTTTATCGTAATTTGGTATAAATTCCCGCAATTGTCTGACGACATCATTGCAGTTTCCAAACTGCCGGTCCGTCCTCCTGAAATGTAGCAACAGCCAGATTTCGAAACATGGATTGTTTTCCAGTACAATAACATCCTGCGCTTCAGCATTAGCTTTTCGCTGGCGGTACGCATGCAATTGTCCCTGGGCAATGATAGCATCCATATCAATCAGCGCATAAACCCGGTCATAAGTTGCTGAGAGCGCTATTGCACGCTGAAGCACACCTTCAAAGCTGCCAATTCTTCCCGGTAGTTCAGGAACGATACTCAAGCCCGCAGGTCGCTCGACATCGCGAAAGTCGGTAAAATAAATACTTTCGGTATGGCCGTCACCCACCAGGGCAACAGTATATCTCGGCGCTGTATTGCGATAGTTACGGGCCATTTATTCCTGCGCGATATAGGGTGAACCAAGGTTTGGTTTCGCGCCAAGGCGGCCTGCCCGGTATGCATTAATTAAACTAGCCCCTTTACGGATGACCGAGCTATCAAAGTCAGCGGCAGAATAAAGATCGACCGAGCCGTCCGCCTTCTTTTCAGTGAACCAAAGTGCATCCTTTCGAATGAAATCGATTTCCTCCATTAACGATACGTTATGCGTCGTGATGAGCATTTGCGATTGTTCGGAATTGGCCAGGAAGGACTGGAGAAAATGTTTCATCAGGTCGGGGTGCAGCGATGTTTCCAATTCATCGACCAATAATAAAGCGTTGGTGTGCACCAGTTTATATAGCGGCCCGCCTAAAGCAAAATACCGTTGCGTTCCACTGCTCTCCGCGTCAAGCGGCAGATTGAAAACACCGTCTTTCGTATGATGGGTCAACTCAATTTTTCGTTTATATTCGAACAAATCACCGCCACCATACATGACGTGAGGAGTTAGCAGCGCGCCTGTCGGCTTGATGTCGGTATGTCTCACAAAAGACCCTTGCGTAAGATAATCCGGGTTGCTGTTACCATGTTGACGGATCATCGCGCCGGTCGACTTTTCTTTGGACGCAATAACGCGGCTAATTTGCCGGTCTGCTTTATTCATAAAAGAATTAAGCCATTTATTGGCTTTGGGGTCGTCCACGATTAATTCAGCCGTCGATTCTACCAGGTCGCTTCCGCTGCTGATCATACCCAGAAAAAAATCGTTCAGCCACAAATTTAGCGCGTTCAATTCCGGAATGTCGGCGTTTGTTTTGGCGAAGGCCCCTAAAACGGTGTTGTTATGCAGCGTATTGCTTTCCAGCCGGTCACGTTCCTTTGCAGGGACTTTTATTCTGCTGCCAAATTGAATGCTGACGACTCTTTTTTCGGCATCCGTTATCCTGCTGAATATTTCCGTCGGCTTCACGGAGCTGAAGAAAGATAACTTTTCAGTTAAGATGGCGTCATGATTAAATGTTGCTATGTAAACATGCCTGATCTGGTTCACGTAAAATGCCAACTCTATCGAAGACACTTTGCTATACGGCTCTTTACAAAAGAGGAAAGGTTCAAAATCCAGGCTCCAGGATTTGTTCTGTATAGGCGTTAACAATAATTGCCTTAGAAATTCAAAAACTCTAAGGATACTTGTTTTACCGGAAGCATTAGCGCCATAGATGTATGCCAATTTCAGCAGCCTCGTGCCGTCAGGGAACGCCGAAATGTAAATATCATCATAAATATCCTCGGAATACTCCGATTCGAAATTCAGCTCTACCTCATCTTTGATAGGGCCAAAGTTCTTTATTTTGATGTAATGTATCATTATTGTTCTTGTTTTTGCAATTTATTTTCAAATATAAAGAAAATAATAGAATATTTGTTTAATTTTTTGCGAATTGTTTTTTAGTTTTTCCCATGTTTTTCTAATTGTTCCCATTTGGTTCGGTAACCGATTGTCATGAGTTATTAATATAAAATAATAACTTAGTAGTTTACCAATTTGAACTGAACCTTCAATATGTCTCCAGCTCCGGTTTTTTTAAAGATGTTGATGGCCGGAAATGGCGACGCCATTACGATCTCCTTTAAAGGGGATGGTGATTGTTGGCGGAATGTGCTCATTGACGGCGGCAACGGGAAGGACTGTTACCTCACGCATTTGCGAAAAGTTGCCGTAAACATTGTTGAACAAGGGCAACAAATCGACTTGCTGGTCATTACCCACATCGACCAGGATCATATCAAGGGCATCATTTACCTGACCCGGGAGATGGCTGCCGGTAAAAGCGAACTAAAAGATGATTTGGTAGCAAAATATTGGTTCAATTCCGCACTGTCAGAAAAGATCTTTCAAAATGATCCAAAGTTGTTCGACATTAGCGCGGCGGAAATGCGCGAATTCGAAGAATTTCTGCACAATCGATCTGATGAGCGCTGGGACATTAAAGATCCCGTCTTTAATCCCTCGTTCAGGGAATTACATGGAGCCTGTTTGACAATACTTTCACCCAATTCGGAAATCCTTCAGGCATTTATAGAAACTTATAGAGACCAGGATATTGCAACATTATCAAATGATTATGACCGAAGCTTAAAAGAACTTTACGCCATGGAAATTAAGAAATTTGAGGATGGCAACGAAGACCTCGATGACAAACTTGAAAACGCAATGAGTATTGCTTTTCTTTTTGAACACCATTCCACATCGATACTATATTTAGGCGACGCTATCCCAATGGTGATCGATCCTGCGATTAAGGAGTTGCTCGCAGCGCGTGGTCTTGACAAGTTAACTGTGGGCGCTGTAAAGCTATCCCACCATGCAAGCCGGAAAAGTATCAGCTTCGGATTTCTAAGCTTAGTGGCAACAAACAAATATTTGGTTTCTGCAAATGGTAAAAAAGCCGCATTGCCTAACAAAGCCACATTTGCCAAAATACTGATGAACGAACATCGTGATATCAGCCAACATATTGAATTTTATTTTAACCATCCGGACTTTTCGGCTATATTCAAATTTACCGAAGCCGAATACAAAGATTTGAACTTCTCCTGCCATGACGCTAATTTCGAACATGGTTATTGTTTACCCTTATAATTTAAATATTGGATACCCCCGGACCAGATCTTCTACTCAGTAAAATTGCTGTAAGGCTGACCACCCGTATTTCGGGACAAGGACAGGATATCCATGGTAGTGGCGTCGTATATTTTACGACGCCTGGCGCAGGTTATCTTTACATTTTTACTGCGCTGCATTGTATATTAGGCAAAAGAACTAAGGTAGGCACAGCCAACAGCTACAGCCACGGATTAAATGATGTGGAATATGTGTTGGTTGAGCACAACCAGGCACTTGACTCCCAAATATTCAAACAACAAAAAGTGTTGGCTGGCGGTATTATTGTCGATAAACTAAACGATTTCTGCGTTTTAAAGGTGGACAAAGCGCTTGTCGGTCATATCCATAACTTTCCTGAAATTGTAATTCACGGTGCGCCCAGAAAAGACGGGCATTTTCGCTCATCCGGATACTTGTCAAGTAATCGGGAAAACTACACGCCACTAAATTATAAATATGTAGACACCGCGCCTGACAATATCCTGGTGGTAAGTAACAATGGCTTACATTCCGGCGAGGCGGGCGAACTGATCGGCGGTTACTCAGGAAGTGGGCTGATGATGACCAAGGGTCCTGTACTCATTGGGCTCGTCACCAAACTTGGTGATGACGCGGCTTTAGGCGGCAACGTTCATATAAAAGAACTTTGCAAAGTCGATATTAACAGGATGCTTGCTGATCACGACGCAAACAATGAAGCAGTTAATTTTACCAATCATGCGAAAAAGATCATTGTCACCGAGGATGAAAAGGTTATCGATTTGAGCAAGGTTCCGATTAACGGGATCAACCTGAATATTTGGAAGGCGGTCGGGAACATCAAAATGGATATACAGGACGACTGGTTTGCCGATCCGCTACGGTTTAAAGACGTGCTGTATTCTGAGGAAATTTACCATCTATTGACCGCTTCATTAGTTGGTGGTAATTACACGCCAGCCAACCTGGAATTATATGCGGTGCCGAAGGAAGGCTTCACTACTAGGAAAGCAGCACAAATGAATTTACTTGACAGGGTAATTTATCAATCGGTAGTAGACTATTTCGCCAATGAATTGGACCGTAAAGTTATCGCCAACAACATCTATTCTTCAAGATATAACTATCATTCTCTTAATAACTTCGAGTATTTTTTCATCCATTCCGTGGAACAATGGCGAAAGTTTCAATACCAGATTCACGATAGCTTGACCGATGAGTCGCCTTTCCTCGTCGTGACCGATATCACAAATTTTTATGATAATATTTCGGCCAAAGTGCTGAAGGGAACGCTATCTGACTGCAGGCGTCATGCGACAGACGTAATGCAATATGACCATGCGGTTAAATTGCTTCTGGCGCAAATCGAAAAATGGCAGGCCTCAAGTGCCAACTGGACAACTGGTATTCCTCAGAACCGTGAGCCGTCGGCATTTTTGGCAAATCTGGTACTGGCTAATATTGATAAACGAATGATCGGCAAACACCCGCACTATTACCGATTTATGGACGATATCCGGATAATTTGCAAGGATAAATTTGAAGCCCGTAAGGCCTTGATGTCACTTATAGATATGCTTGGTGAGATCGGGTTAAATCTCAATTCGCAAAAGACCCGGATATTAAACAAAGGCGACGAAAACCATTTGCCCTTTATCAACGAATATACACCGGCGCTGGATAAAGAAATAGAACAGATATCCAGTTTGATGGATTCCGGCAAATCTCGGGACGTGCAAATTTCAGTGAATATGGTCAATGAAATGTTTCACGAATCACTTTCCGGTACCCAGGATCTAACACATCGTAAAAAATTCAAGTTTGCAATAGAACGCCTGCAAAGATTTTCCAGGACGCCTCAACTTCGGAACCTGATAGATTTTACTGAGATTGTAAAGGCCATTGTTGAACGTTTCGAAGATAGTCCCTGGTATACCGAGGTATACACCCGCTTTTTAATGACGATAGATGCCAGTTATATTACGCCTGAGCTCTTGCAAATTCTTGTGCCGTTAGTTATGGATGACAACCGAAATATCTATCCGTGGCAAGCTTATCTGATCCTTAAACTGCTCGCTTATCACAAGATCAAACATCCGGCGCTCCAAGATTACGCCCAAAAAATGGTTGATAATTCGCAAGGAATAGAAAAAGCACCAATAGTTGCTGGTGCTTGTCTTTATTTTGCTTCGGTAGATGATAATGCGGTCGAAATGATCAAGACTTCGTTAAACAAGCAATTCTTCCGCGGGCAGTTAGCTGTGCGATGTGCGCTAGTTTGCTTGCAAACAGTTGCCCCGGAACAGATCGCCAATGCAAACATCGATATTGCAGAGCGCCTGATTCACGAAGAAGCTTATCGCAAGTATTCGGAAGATAATAAACAACTTGCTTATGTCAATGGTCTGCCGAAGTTGAAAATTAACAAGATCTCCAGGGATATGCCTCAAATCATTTCGCTATGAACAAAATAATTATCAGCTGCATAACTAGATCGAATGAAAGCCCCGGAGTTCGTTATTTCACCCGTATTAACGGGGTGCTAAAAATTTACGAAAACACCGCCGGACTTTTGCAGGAAAAGGCGCAATTAGTATCTTTTGATTGGGATAATCTCATTTTATGGTTATGCCAAGAAGAGGAGGAAATGCCGCTTGATATAATTGACATGGAGCAAGTTGCCAAACAATTGTTAGGCAAAAAGAAAGTAAACGGATTAAACCCGCCCTGGAGTATTTGGGAAATACTTAGCCCGTTCTACGAGGAAAATGAAAACGATGACTTCATTAAAACGCAGCGCGTCTACTACGGACTTGAGGAGGCGGACGAAACAGAAAAACTGCGCTTATATGATAGATTTCTTATTGCGCTGCAATTATGCTACGACGGTCAGATGATTGAACTGAAAGAAAAAGATGAATATGACCGGTTTTACAACGTTGAGCGGCCTATCAGGATCATCAATCTTGAACGAACCTATAGAGGAATCGCAATCGATACTGAAAATGTCGGCGATTGGGTCAATAGCCTGAGCCAACAGGTATATCGCTTAAGAAATAAACTTCAGTTGACCTACGGAATTATAGCTGCGCAGGATAGGGGCACTATCTACGGGAAACTTGAGGAGAAGGGTTTGTTGGCAGATGCCTGGGAAGTAATTGCAGAAAAAGGCTATTATTTCTTTTTGAAGGAATCCAAATTAAGAGATGAACTGCTGGAGTTGCTTTATGAAGAAAAGAAACAGACGACAGATCTAAACATATTGCTATCAATAGGTGCGCTCCGGCCTAAGCATCAGCAAATTCATCCTGTTTTCGATTCTTTCGGAACTATCACGGCAAGAACGAAAATGATTTCTCCTAATATCCAGCATTTGACAAAAAAATACCGCAGCATAGTTACAGCACATAAAAATAAGGTGTTACGCTATATAGATTACGTACAATTTGAGGCGGGCATCTTAGCAAATGATTCAGGGGACGAAGTGTTGATACAGCAGTACAATGAGTCGGATGTGTATACAGAAATCGGTAAAAAAATCAAGATCGAAAAGTACATTGCAGAGAAGGAGGATCAACGCAAGTTCTGCAAATCGTTGTTTTATAAATATTCATACGGGATGGACATAAAGAACCATATCGGTATTTTGAAGGATTATAAACTTGAATGTCATAAAACGGAACTCTCACCAGCAATTGCGAATGCTTTCGGGGAGTATAAAACACTCAACGAGTTCCGCGAGCAAGTAAAGCACGAAGCATTAAATGCTAACGCTATAGGTACCCACCAGGGAAATTTTCGCTATCTTCTGGAAAATGAAAAAAACGTATCCTGGGCAATGAGCCAACGAATACAGGGCACAGCATCATTGATCTTAAAGAAAGCCATTATTACGCTACGGAAAATCGATCCTGAAATCGAGTTTCTAATCCCAATGCACGATGCGGCGCTGTTTCAAGTCCCGGCGGCTAAAAAAGAAGAAAAGGAAGTCCTGATTCAAAAAACGTTCGAGGAAGCCTTTGCAGAAGAGTGTCCCTCAATTAAACCTCATGCCAAATTCAAAGGTTTTACCGAATAATCCTGATTTCAACAGTTAGATAAATTGGCTGTTATAAAGGTGGTACAAATGTGGTACAATAAATTTGCATAGTTAAAAAATTGTTCGTAAATTGCTCACTGTAAACAAGATACAATACATTTTCGAGATAGGCCAGGCACCTCATAATCTTTTGGTCCCTGGTTCGAGCCCAGGTGGGCGCACGAGTAAGTTAAAAGCCTCAAGTCTAAAGATTTGAGGCTTTTTGTTTATATTCGACTGGCTGTATTACCAGCAATATCACAATGGAAGATAAAGAAATTTTAAAAATCCATATTGCTAAAATCGCTGTTTTGACCGATGAGCAGTTTGATTATTTCTTTTCACATTTTAAAAAGAAAAACTTTCGAAAGGGACAGGCTATTATTACTAATGGTGACCAGGTAGATTGTGAGTACTTTGTAATTTCCGGCTGTTTAAAATCCTTCTATATCAACGATGATCTTAAAATGTTCATCCTGCAGTTTGCCATGCCTACCTGGTGGGCTTCCGATTACAGTGCTTTATATAATCATACAAAAGCTACTATAAACGTTGACTGTATTACTGATTCGGAAGTGCTTTGCCTCTCCAATAGCGACAGGGAAAAGCTATGCAATGAACTTCACAATGTGGAACATTTTTTTCGGTGGAGAACTAATAAGGGATACGTCGCGGCACAGAAAAGGCTCTTATCCTTTATGAATAATAATGTAAAATACCGCTATGAAGAGGTTTTGAAATTATATCCGGAGCTTTATAATATAGTCCCTAAAAACTTGATTGCCGCATACTTAGGAGTTTCAAGAGAAACACTTAGCCGCTTATACCATACCTAAAAAGTGATGTACATCACATAAATATTTCCTATCTTCAAATGTGATCTAGGTCACATGCCTTCACTGATTTTCCTTCCCAACTTTGTGTTGTAATAAAACATAAAGAAAATGGAAAATCAAAAATTTAAAATCGTAAGAGCCCAAAGTAATATCGACTGGGTAGGAAAAAAAGTAACTGGTGCACACAATGGCACTATTGCGGTTAAAGAAGGTGAAATTATTTTGAATGATGGTAACGTTATTAACGGTAAAGTCATTATCGATACTACCTCCATCAAAATATTGGATGTAACAGACCCGGCAACAAATGCACAATTCGCAGGGCATCTTGCATCAGACGATTTCTTCTCTACAGAAAAATATCCAGAAGCAATTTTAGAAATCACAACAGTTTCAGGCAGGCATGTTGAAGGCAATCTGACAATCAAGGGTATTACGCATTCTATTAGTTTTGACGTGATCGTGAATGTTAATGGCGATGTATTAATTGCAACGGGTAAATTAGTAATTGACCGCACCAAATATGAAATGAAATTCCGTTCGGGTAATTTCTTTAAGGATTTGGGTGACACCTTAATTTACAATGATTTTGAACTGAATGTAACAGTAACCGCTAAAGCAGCATAAAAGCTGGGTTAGCATAAAAAGTAAAGCCATGCCATACGTTAAAATAGAAGTAACCAGAGAAGGTGTTACAAGAGAACAAAAACAAGCCCTGATCAAAGGCGTAACCGATTTACTTAGTGATGTATTAAACAAAGATCCGCAATTAACTTACGTAGTAATTCAGGAATTTGATCTGGACGACTGGGGACTTGGAGGAGAACAGGTTTCTGTACTGAGAGAAAGAGGAGTCACCGCTGATAGAAAATAGCAAGATGAAAAAGCAAACAATAATCGTCACCGGTGCATCGTCCGGCATCGGAAAAGAAATAGCAGGCCATTTTTTAAAAAAAGGCGATAACGTAGTGATAAACTCATTAACTATCGAAAAATTGGAGCAGGTTTACCATGAATTGGGTGGAGGTGAAAACCTTGCTATGGTAGCGGGTGATGTAAGCGAGAAACAAACGGGCGAGAAAATTTTAACAACCGCTATAGCAAGGTTTGGGTCGGCAGATGTATTGATAAACAATGCGGGTATATTTGAAACGAAGGCATTTCTTGATATTGACGAAGCATATCTCGACCGGTTTTTAAATACTAACCTTAAAGGAACTTTCTTCACTACCCAGGCTATTATTCCGCAAATGCTCAAGCAGCATAGCGGAGTAGTAATCAATATTGGAACACCATTGGTTAATCACGGCCTTGCGGGAGTGTCAATTACTGCACAAATGGCATCAAAAGGTGCTATACATGCGCTTACCGTACAACTTGCAGCCGAGTTTGGGAAACATAACATCAGAGTGAATACGATTGCGCCTGGTACCATAAGGACACCTATGCACGGTAATGATGCAGATCAGAGTGCAGGGTTGCACTTGCTTAACCGCGTTGGCGAAGTACAAGATATAGCGCAGATGGTTTATACAGTTGCAAAGAGTAACTTTATAACTGGTGCCACCATCAATGTAGATGGTGGTATGGGAGCAGGCCATAATCTAAATTAAAATGAAAAATTTATTATTAATCGCTTTTATTTCCTGCAGTTTGCTGGCATCAAAAGCACAAATAATTAATAAA